>Ga0129306_1000238_pt1 | contig 96555 bp, 102 predicted proteins | sample P827metagenome_FD_94438 | JGI IMG/M metagenome (GOLD analysis project Ga0129306, IMG submission 94438) | Capybara group fecal microbial communities from Wisconsin, USA - P827 metagenome | ecosystem: Host-associated > Mammals > Digestive system > Large intestine > Fecal | place: USA: Wisconsin...
TAAATTAACTTTGGTCAGCACCTTAAGTCTTCTGTTTTCTTTCAAAACGAATCTTATCGGTGCCCACACAGATTGTCTGATAAATTGTTAAAGAGCAAAAAATAACGACGCACCGCAGGTTTTTCTCAAAGCTCACAACAGCGCGTCGTTGTGTGGGGCGTATTATAGGGATTTTAGCCGCCTTTGCAAGTGGTTTTTGTAAAAAAATGTCAAAAAAGATTCAACTGTTTATCTATTGTTCACTTTTGTTGTAATTTTAATCAATTTTCAATAATTCCAATTCATTAAATCCCCATCTTTTTAGCACTTGATGAAATTGTTGTTCAAAATTAAAGTGCTTCGTATAAAAAACACAATTATTCTTCTCTTTTTTCGACCGCACTTTACTGTTTTCTAACAATGATTTTACCCTTTTAGCAATAGCGCAACCCGGGTCTAAAAAATTTTTTACCTGCGGTAAGCACATTTGAATTTCTTCTTTAATTAGCGGGAAATGGGTGCATCCTAAAATCACGGTATCGAGATCGTGCAAACCCTCCCAGGCTTGCAATTCCTTTTTTAACAATAATAAATCAACCGAGTTGCCCTTGATTTTTTGTTCGGCGATTTCGGGCAAAACGGTCGAGCCTAATCGCTCCACCCGGCAGTTTGAGGCGTATTGCGCAATCAATATATCGACATACTCACGTTTAACCGTGCCCTTGGTTGCAAGTAATCCGATATGCTTGGTTTGTGAAACTGTCGCCGCCGGTTTAACGGCCGGTACCGTACCGACGATAGGGATAGAAAAGGTTTGACGCAGACTCGGTAACACTACGGTGCTTGCCGTATTACATGCAATAACGACGAGATCGAGCGGATAACGCCTATCGATTGTTGTACAAATTTTTAGTACCCGTTCAATCAACGTTTCTTCGCTTCTTTCGGAATAAGGGAAAAATGCGTTATCAAAGCAATACAGATAATGGCAATCAGGCAGCAAGGATTTGACTTCGCTGTAAACACTAAATCCTCCAACGCCCGAATCAAAAAATAAGATGGTCGGCTTCATTTATTTGAGATCAAAAACAAAATTTTGTGAAGTATGCTACGCCTTAATTTTCTTGAATTCAAGTACAGGATTCTTGAATAAAATGCCGCAATTTACTGCGGCATTTCTAAAATTCATCCTTGATTACCAAGGATAGTGATGATATCGGTGACCATATCGCCCAATACCCACGCCCACCCCGATATGAGGTTGAACCCGGGCGGTTCCTTGTGAAACCCGCGGATATTTATCACTTTGATTAAGCGGGTTATCTACGCGTTTAGGCGTTGTTACCCGCTGATCTTTCGGCACGGTATTGCCAGAATAAACTTTGTTATTGTATTCCTGCACGGCTTGCATATCTAGCGGCGCTTGCGGGTGATTTTCAACCGGTGACGAACAGGCCGCACATAACCAAATCGCTCCCAAGATAAAATAATTACGCATAACTTTCTCCTTACTGGCACACGATTTCAGATAAGACATCCGCACGTTCCCGTACATTGATTTTCGCTTTATATTCGCCGGTTTCCGTTTCATCCTGACGGAGCTTGTTTAAAATATCTTTCGCCTTAATATTAAAAACCGTCGTATATTGCATGCCTTTAATTTTATTTAAAATCGAAACGTTAGCCCGAATAATGATGGCATAGTATTCTTCGGGATCAGGAAGATAATAAGTGGTCGAATCCGTCAAATCCACGCCCGCCTGATTACGATATCCGCGACAAATACCGGCACCGGACTGATATACCGTATGGGAATAATAATCTTCATGTATATTATAGACTTCCAACTCGATATTCTCCGCCATTCGTTTCATATCTTCGGAACGCTTCGGGTCCAGCTTCTCCACGCTGCCTTTTGCAATGAAAGTACATTCCGTCGGATTAGTTTGGCCCATGCTCGACATAGGGAATAAAATTAACGAAGCAAGAATAATTTTTACACCCGACTTCATTTTCCATCCTTATTTTTTCTCTTCAGTTTGTTCTGCAATGGCATCTCGAGCGGAACGAATCGATTTTTCAATCAGCTCGCGACGCGTATCGTCTTCCGGCATCAGTTTAAGCATCATCGTCCATGTGACCGCCGCCATTTTGTAATCTTCCCTGGAGAAATAGTAAAAAGCCAGCAAACTCAGTGCCTGCATATTGGTATGATCACGGCGAATCACCTCTTTCAGTAATTCTTCCCCGCGCATTTTCTCATTCGTATCATCAGACATCATGAGAATTCTAGCATAAGAAAGCTTATATTCCGTATTTTCGGGCTCTAATTTTGCCGCTTTTCCGTAAGCATCGAAAGCTAAATTGCCGTTATTCAAAGACATACCGATTTGTCCGAGCAGCCACCAGCTTTTCGCATCATTCAGCTCGTTCTGCAATTTTATCCGCAACGCCGTGGCAAATTGCTGCAATTCCTGATCCGTTAACGGATTATTATCTTCGTCTTTCACTCGCTCATAAAAATAAGGCAGTTTCTCATAAGTTTTAGCGAACATATCCTGCGCCTGCCAGGCTCCAATTTTAAAATAAATCGCGCCGGCAATAATCAGCAAACTCAAAAAACCTGAAACAAACCATAATTTGCCGTAAAATTTGTCCTCAAAATTGACCGCACTTTCCGGCGGAATATCTTCCAACAAATTTTTCTGCAATTCAATTTTAACCTGTTCGGGATCATCCACCAACCCTTGCTGCGCATCACGTTCGATTTCCCGTAAACGATCCAGGTAAAACGCTTTGTTCAGCGTATCACGTTTCGGCTGTGAAGTTCGGGTTGTTCTTCGCAGCAAAGGATAAAAACAAATCAGCGCAATCACCAACGTCAGCAATACGCCGCTCAGCCAAAAATTCATATTATTCCTTCCCGTTTAAAATAGATTGTAAACGCCGGCGTTCCGAATCATCCAAATTCTCCGGATTTTTGACCGCACTTTGCTGCGCCGTTTTGCCCGTCGGACGGATTTTTTTCCGGCGCATTACAAACCATGCGCCCGATACTACAAACGCACAAGGCAATATCCAAAGCAACAGAGTTGCCGGCGTCAGCGGCGGGTTGTAAGTGACAAAATGACCGTAACGTTCCACCATGTAGTCCACCACGTCCCGTTTGGTTTTGCCTTCCTGTAAAAGCTCGAAAACCTTGGCGCGCATGTCCACGGCAATTTGCGCATTACTGTCGGCAATATTATTGTTCTGACATTGCGGACAGCGCAATTCCTGCGTAAGCGTGTGATAATCCTCTTCCTGCCGAGCCGATTGAAAATTCAGCGCGTCGATGGCGGCAAATACCGAGCAGGACAACAAAAGTGCGGTCAAAAAAATCATTATTTTTTGCATTAGTTTTCTCCCGCCAATTTATCGTATAGAGGCTTTAAAGTCTGCGTCCAGACTTTCTCGTTAACATCGCCGGCATAACGATAATGAATCACTCCGTTGCCGTCCAGCACAAAGGTTTCCGGTGCGCCGTATACGCCGAGATCCAGCCCCAGTGCGCCTTTTTCGTCGTTAATCACAATCTGATAAGGATTGTTCAAATTTTTCAACCATTTAATGGCTTTATCGGATTGATCTTTATAATTGATGCCGATAATGGTTACATTCTGTTTCGCCAGTTCGTTCAGATACTGATGTTCCGCATAACAAGTCGGACACCAGGTGGCCCATACGTTAACTAAAATCGGTTTGCCCTGTTGGAATATTTCGCTGCCCAACGGTTTGTTTTCAAATAAATCCGTCATTTGACGGAGCGGCATCGGTTTTCCCACCAGCGCACTTTCCAACGCTTTGGGATCGTCTCCCTGCGCATTACGCTGTAATTGCACCACAAAAGCGATAACCAGCCCCAGAAAAATAATGAGAGGTAAGAACAGTTTTTTATTCATTTGTTTTTTCTTTTACAATTTTTGAGAAACGGTAACGACGATCGCTCATGCAAAGCAATCCGCCCAAGGCCATAAACAGACCGCCGAACCAAATCCAGCGGACAAAAGGTTTGTAATACAAGCGCAATGCCCAGGAACCGTCTCCCAGACTTTCACCTAAGGCCACATAAAGATCGCGGGTAAATCCCCAATCAATCGCCGCTTCCGTCATCGTCATTTTGCTGACGGTATAAAAGCGTTTTTCGGCAAACAACGCGGCTTCCTGCTTATCGCCGACAAAAATATCCACTTGCGCTTTGCCGCCGGCATAGTTCGGACCGTTTGCTTCGGTAACGCCTTTGAATTCAAAACGATAATCTTCAATTTGCACGCTGTCCCCCACTTTCATGCGCACATCACGCTCAACGCTGTAATTCTGGCTGAAAGCGACGCCCCAGATAGTCATCGCCACGCCTAAATGAGCGGCAATCATCCCCCAGTGAGAGCGGGATAATTTGGTCAGCCCCGTCCAGAATCCGCAACGATGAGTTGCGCGTTGATGCAATTCATACAAACTGAGTAACACAATAATGACCGCCATCATCACGCCCAACACAGCGGAAACCGTTAATTTATGTTGCAGCAGTAACGGCAAACCGAAACCCAATAATGCCATGAGAATAACGCTGACAACCACCGGCGTACGAATAGCCGAGAACTGATCCCGTCGCCATTTCACCAGCGGACCGATTCCCAACAGCAACGCAAACGGCGTACAGATAATCAGGAACATTTGATCAAAAAACGGCGCGCCGATCGAAATGGTGCCCAATCCCAATTGCTTATGCACCAATGGCAATAACGTTCCTAACAACACTACGGAAAGTGCGGTCATTAAAAGGATATTATTGAGTAACAACATGCTTTCGCGCGAATAACGTTCCGAATTATCGCGGGAGCGAATCCGATTGCCTTTAAACGCATATAAGGTTAACGAACCGCCGATCACTACCACGAGATAGGCCAAAATATACAGCCCGCGGGTCGGATCCGAAGCAAAGGCATGCACGGAAACCAAAATGCCGGAACGCACTAAAAACGTACCGAGCAAACAAAGGGAAAAAGCTAAAATCGCCAATAACACGGTCCACGCCTTGAAAGCGCCGCGTTTTTCCGTTACCGCCAGGCTGTGTAATAACGCTGTTCCCGCCAACCAAGGCATCAGCGAGGCGTTTTCCACCGGATCCCAGAACCACCAGCCGCCCCAGCCGAGTTCGTAATACGCCCACCAGGAACCAAGCACGATACCTAAAGTTAAAAAGATCCAGGCCGCCATCGTCCACGGACGGGACCAGCGCGCCCAGGCGGTATCCAGTTTTCCCGTCATTAATGAGGCAATGGAAAAAGCAAAGGCCACAGAAAAGCCCACATAGCCCATATACAGCAAAGGCGGATGGAAAATTAATCCCACATCCTGCAGCAACGGATTCAACTCACGCCCGTCAACCGGAAAATCCGGAAAGGTTCGGGTAAACGGATTGGAAGTAAACAACACAAATAACAGGAAACCGATACTGATAAGTCCCATAATGCCCAATACCCGCGCCACCGCTTCCTGCGGCAACCGTTTACTGAACGACGCAACGGCGGCGCCCCATAAGGTCAGCATCCAAATCCAAAGTAACAATGAACCTTCGTGCGCCCCCCATACCGCGGACAAACGATATTGCAACGGTAAGTTGGAATTGGAGTTATTCACCACATATTGCACGCTGAAATCATTCACGGCGAACGCATAAAATAATGCGCCGAAAGCCACGCTAAGCGACAAAAACAAGCCGTATGTCATCGGACGCGCCAATGCCATAAATTGAACGTTGCCTCTCTCGGCTCCCCACAAAGGAAGAATCGCCAGGAAAACCGACACGGCTAAACTGAGCGCAAGCGCATAATTACCTAATTCCGCAATCATTATTGGTTCTCTTTTTGTTGTTGATCCCGCTCGCTTTCCCCTTTCAGGTCGGCACTGCTGACACCCATCGGCTTATGTACTTTTTCCATTTGTTCGCCCAATTCCGGCGGAACATAGTTTTCATCATGCTTAGCCAACACTTCGGAAGCCTGCAGAACCGTCGGTTCAATTAAGGTGCCTTGGGCAACAATACCCTGTCCTTCACGGAATAAATCCGGCAAAATGCCTTCATATTCCACGGTAATGGAAGGACCGATATCATTCACATCAAACCGCACTTTAAGGCTTTCCGCATCACGTTTCACCGTACCGGCAACCACCATACCGCCCACTCGGATACGCTGGCCGACTTCCGGTTTCTGACTTGCATCGTTTTGTTTGCCGTTCACCACTTCCGACGGCGTATAGAACAAATCGATATTCGAACGCAGCGCATACATCATCAATCCCGCGGCGACAGACACGCCGAGCAAAATAAACAATACGACTTTCAATCTGGATTTACGTCTCGGATTCATAAACCGCCTCTCGTTTTATTCGCCTGTAACCGTTGTTCGCGCGCCAGTTCGCGTTTCACTTCCGCAAGAATGGTTTTCTTGCCTCGATAACTTTGTACAATCAAGCCGACAATCGCCGCCAGCGACACCCCGTAGGACAGCCAAACGTAAAATCCGTAACCGCCCATATTTAAAAAATCACTCCAAGATTGGAAAAACATAGTTCTCTCCAAAAAACGTTTAAAATTTTATGCGTAATCGCCGGTGCGATTACTTATGGCTTCGCCACCGTTGGCAAAGCCAACGTTCAAAAAGCATTGCTTTTTGTGACCGCACTTTTATTTCACCAGCGCGCGTACCCACGGACGTTTAATGTCTTCGCGCAATAAAGCGTTTCGATAACGCACCAATGTCAGCCAAACGGTTAACGCCATAAATCCGAAAATACTGAAAATCAACGGAATCAACATCGGCGTGGCAATAGAAGGCTTCTCAAATTTCGTAATGCTGGCGCCTTGATGCAAGGTGTTCCACCATTCTACCGAAAAATGAATAATCGGGATATTGATAACCCCGACAATACACAAAATAGCGGTGGCTTTCATGCCGGTGTTGCGATCCTGAAACGAAGAATACAGCGCCATAACGCCAAGATATAGAAAAAACAAAATCAATGAAGCGGTTAAACGCGCATCCCACACCCACCAGGTTCCCCACATCGGTTTCCCCCAAATTGAGCCGGTTGCCAGCGCCAAAAAGTTAAACACCGCGCCAATCGGGGTCATCGCTATAATGGACAGGTGCGCCTGTTTAATCTGCCAGACTAAACCGATCACGCCCGCCACCGCCATGGCGACGTAAATACTCATCGACCAAATCGCCGACGGCACATGCACGTACATAATCCGGAAACTGTTACCCTGTTGATAATCGGCGGGCGCAAACGCCAGGCCCCATACCAGACCGATACCGAGCAACAACGCGGTCAGAACCGCAAAAAACGGGCTCAGCTTGCCGCACAGGCGGTACTGAGTTTCAGGTTTCGCATAAGGATGTAACCATTTCCACATGAACATTTTTCCTTTTAATTATCTAAACTTACGCGTAACGCCGCCGCAACGGCAAAAGGCGCAAGCGTTAACGAAGCGACCGCCATCGCAGCGAGAATCGCAAGTTGTCCCCGATAAGGCAAATTTAACGTTGCGGCATCCAATACGGAGGCCGAAAAAATCAAAACCGGGATAAACAGCGGAACCACCAACAGGCTTAACAATACGCCGCCCTTGCGTAATCCCACGGTTAATGCCACTCCGATCGCCCCGATACAACTCAGCACCGGCGTACCAACGAATAAAGTCAATGCCAACGCCCACCAAATATGCACATCCAAAGACAGCAATAAAGCCGCAACCGGCGACAGCAAAATCAACGGAAATCCCGTCAACATCCAATGCGCCGCCACCTTTGCCAACGCCACCAGCGCCAGGGGCTGCGAAGTTAACATCAACTGTTCCAGCGAGCCGTCGATAAAATCGTCCCGAAACAAACGCTCAAAGGACAGCAAAGCGGAAAGCAATGCCGCCACCCAAGCCACGCCGCCCGCAATTTTGGCAAGCAAATTAGGATCCGGCCCGACAACCAGCGGAAACAAAGTAATCACGATCAAAAAAAACCATAACGGATTTAGAATTTCCGCCTGTTTCCGCATGGCGATACGCAGTTCCCGCTTGATAATTTCAGCAAATAGCATGGCTTATTCCAAAAACTTGTAAAAATCTAACCGCACTTTATCCAGTATCCGGCTCGGCACATCCTGATGACTGGTTAAAATCACGATACCGCCGTTTTTCACATGCCGTTCAAAATGTTCCGTCAGCACAGTTACGCCGTGTTTATCAATGGCATTAAAAGGCTCATCTAAAATCCACAACGGCGCTTGCGATAACCACAAACGGGCTAGCCCAATACGTTTTTGCTGCCCGGCGGAAAGCCGGCCGGCGGCAATATCTTCACGTCCCGCCAATCCCACCGTTTCCAGCGCCTGCCATAATGCCGACTCGCTTTGTTCACAGGCGGAAATTTTTTGGTAAAAGCGCAAATTTTCCCACGCGGTTAATTCGGGTTTCACACCGGAAAGATGGCCTAAATACAATAAATCCGCGTGAAATTGTTCGCGACACAAAGAAATGTCCTCACCGTTCCATTGCACACGGCCCGTTAACGGCTGCGTCAATCCCGTAATTATGCGTAACAGACTGGTTTTACCAATTCCGTTATGTCCTTCAATTTGCACGAAATCGCCCGATTTAAAGGTTAAAGACAAATCGGTAAATAAAACTTTATCGCCCCGTTGGCAAGCAATTTGTTCTAATTGAAGTTGATGAAGCATAAAAAATCCGATCATAAAATAATGATAGATTCTAACATAAGCTATTAGGAAGTCGTAGGAAATTGAGGCGGAAGAGTTTAACCATTTAGGGGTAATGAACTCAAAAATTGCGTTAAATCAAAAAGATCGGACAAGCCGATCTTTAGGTTAATAACCGTCTTCACTCATATTCGGTAAGAAACTGGCTTGCTGAATACGGCGAACGTAGGTTTCAATTCGCCCGTCGCCGTGCAGAATAATTTCACGCCAGCCGGGTTGCAGCGTATCCAGCTCAAAATGATTGCTATCCGGCTTAAACTGAATACAGGTGGAAGGCGTCGACATCACACGGTATCCGTTCCAAATACCGTCCACCGCCTGATGAATATGCCCGTAAACAATACCTTTCACATTGTTGAATTCCGCCAATATCTGCGCCAATTCATTGGCGTTGCGCAGGTTATGTTGATCCAACCAGGCGGAATGGGTTGAAAGCAAATGATGATGCAGCGCAATCAGCGCATAACGAGCCGGTTCCGCTTTCAGTTTATCGTGTAGCCAATCCAACTGATATTCCGTCAAACTGCCGTGCGGCACGCCGAAAACCTGACTGTCCAGTAACAGCACCTGCCATTTTTCACCTGCCAGAATCTGCTTTTTTGCGCAAATGTTACCGTGACTTTTATTCAGCAATTCATTCATTTTCGGCTGAAAATCATGATTACCCGGCAACCAGAAAACCGGTTTTCCCAGCGATTGCACCATCTCGCAAAAGCGCAAATAACCTTCGTCCGAACTGTCCTGCACCAAATCACCCGTTGCCAAAACCAGATCCGCCTGAAACGGCGAAGCCTGAATTTCCGTTAAGACCTGGTTAAAGCTGGCGCAAGTATTTATCCCCAATAACTCGCTGCCGGCGTCCTTAAATAAATGCGGATCGGTGATTTGTAGAATGCGTATCTCATCCGAATCCGTGTCATATTGATACGTGTTAATCATGGGATTCTCCTGTTCCCCATCCAATATCGCAATCGCAAGATTATCCGCTTCAAAAAAATTTGCACCTGTTAAAATGCTAAAATGTTACAGAGATCATATTTCTGTACAAAATTTTTGCTAAAAATGCCACATTCGTCACATTTTACAACCAAGCCTGTTGCAATTTTTTATAATTGAGTTGCAACCACAACAAGCCTAACACGGCAATGCTATTATCCACTTTGCCCCGTTCAGCCCATTCATAAGCGGTTTCCCGGGCCACTACATGCACTTTAATGTCTTCGTGCTCTTCCGCTAACCCGTGCAAGCCTTTAGCCTTTGAACTATCCACTTTGGCGGCAAACAAATGAATACGTTCCACCGTGCCTCCCGGACTGTCCCACACGCTCAAGGCATGGGTTAAATTTGTCACCTCGACGCCGGCCTCTTCCTGACTTTCACGCACGGCAACCTCTTGCGGCATTTCGCCTTCTTCCACCATACCGGCAATCAGCTCCAGCAACCAGGGCGAACCGGATAAAGCCGGATTATAGGCCCCGATACGAACCTGTTCTACTAAAATCACCGTGTCCCGCTCGGGATCATAAGCGATAACGGCAGAAGCGGCGCCTTTCACCAATAATTCGCGAACCACTTCGCCGCTCATGCCGCCGGCAAACAGTTTATGGCGGAAATGCACCCGTTTTAATTGAAAAAAGCCATCATAAAGTGGCTCCTCATTAAGAATCTCAATATCATTCTGACTAAATTGTTGGATATCTGCCATGATTTTTCCTTATTTGAGAACGGATCTAAGAATACTAAAAAATCGTGCGTATTTTGATAATTTTTATTGAAAAATTTGAGGTGCGTCACAAATTTTTTGCCTATTCGGTTAAAAATTGACTAAATATTCGACCGCACTTTTGAGCGAATACGAGCAAAGCCCTTGCGGCGACCAGTAAAAATATTGCGCCTCGTTTAATTCGTTTCCCGCGGCAAACGCTGCGAGGTAAAACGGCAGTTCTTCGAAAAAAAACAAGCGACCGGCAGGGCAATGCGCCGAACGGATTTGTAACCGCTCCGGCCAATGTTGCACTTCGCTCAGTTTCACAATACCGACTCCCTGGGATTTCAACACCGCTTCGCGCAGGCACCAGCAACGATAAAATCCCGCGGCAACATCATTCTGTCGCGCCAGCCAACGCTGTTCCGCCGGCGGCGCGAAATGCGCCAAAAGTGCGGTAAAATTTCGTTCCGTTTTTGGCATTTCAATATCAATACCCACTACCGGTTTGGCGGACGAAACCGATAATATCACCGCCACCCAATCGCCGGAATGAGAAATGTTAAAATCGACATGTTCCGACGGAAATTCAGGGCGACCGCTGTCGGTATAATAAATCTGCGGCAAAAATGCAGTATCGATTTGCGCCTGCCGGCATAACCGCCATAACAGAAAATGAGCGAGCCGGCGGCAGCGATGACGTTGCCGAACGCGCGCGTTTCCTTGGAGCGGATGCTCAACCGATTGACGCAAACGTTCGGGAATCAACTCCGGCGGCAGCAGTTGAAACGGGTAATCCTGCCGAATATTGCCCCAAGCGATGAAAGTTGCCATTATTTTACCTGATGACGCAAAGTCAATAAGCCGTTTTGGACGGCTTTGGCTTGCGTGTTTTGAATTTGAATCGGCATTTTATTCTTTGTCGTCGTCCGGCGGCATGAACGCGACGGCGATTTTTTTCATCCCGAATATCCGTCATACGCGTATCCGTTTCCATGAAAAATTTTTGACATGCAAAAGGAAACGCCCGCGCATTTTTCATACGCAGCAACATAGCCGTCACACAGAAAAATTGCTTCATTAAATTACCCGTTCAAATCTGAAAAAACATCGAAAAAAATGACCGCACTTTACTGCAAACAGCGGCAAAGTGCGGTCATATAATGCGCTAAATCTAGCCGGCAAGCAAGGTATTCACGCGTTTAATAAAGGCCGCCGGATTGTCCAACGTGCCGCGTTCCGACAACATGGCTTGTTCCAACAGCAATTCCACCCAGTTGGCAAAAGCGGATTCATCCGTCAATGCCGCCACTTTTTTCACTAAATCGTGATCCGGATTTAATTCAAAGGTGTATTTCACTTCCGGCACCGGCTGACCGCTCATCGCAAACAATTTCGCCATTTGCGTGGTCATTTGATCGTTATCCGTTGACACCACCGCCGGCGTATCGGTTAAACGATGGGTTAAACGCACATTTTTTACTCGTTCGCCCAGCAAGGTTTTCACCCGTTCTACAAAACCGCCTAAGGCTTCGTCCTGCGCTTTCTCTTTTTCTTCTTCGGCTTTATCCGCCAAATCGCCTAAATCCAAATCCGCTTTGGTAACGGATTGCAGCGGTTTGCCGTCGAATTCCGTTAGATAGCTCAACATCCATTCGTCGATACGATCGGAAAGCAGCAACACTTCAATGCCTTTTTTATTGAATAATTCCAGGTGCGGGCTGTTTTTTGCCGCCACATAACTGTCGGCGGTAATGTAATAAACGGCTTTTTGCCCTTCTTTCATGCGGGCGATGTAATCTTCCAGCGACACAGTTTGTTCGCTGCTGTCCGTATGAGTGGAAGCGAAGCGGAATAATTTGGCAATTTGTTCGCGGTTGGCAAAATCTTCGCCGACGCCTTCCTTCAAGACCAAACCGAATTCTTTCCAGAACAAGGCGTATTTTTCCGGTTCGTCTTTCGCCAGTTTTTCCAGCATTTGCAAAGCACGTTTCGTCAAGGCTTTACGCAACGCCGCCGTGGTTTTATTGTCCTGCAGAATTTCACGGGAAACGTTTAGCGGCAGATCATTGCTGTCTAACAAACCGCGCATAAAACGCAGATAATTCGGCATGAATACTTCCGCGTCATCCATGATAAAAACCCGTTGTACATAAAGCTTCAAACCGTGTTTTTGATCGCGGTTGAACAAATCCCACGGCGCTTTGGACGGCACATAAAGCAAGCTGGTATATTCCTGATTACCTTCCACTTTATTATGTTGCCACACCAAAGGATCGGCAAAATCGTGGCTGATATGTTTATAAAATTCTTTGTATTCCTCGTCGGAAATCTCGCCTTTTGCGCGCGTCCACAACGCCTGCGCCTTATTGATTTTTTCCCATTTTACGCCGGTTTCCTTGCCTTCGTCGTCGAATTCTTTAGTGAGAATTTCCACCGGCAACCCGATGTGATCGGAATATTTTCCGATAATTTCACGCAAACGCCATTCGTTTAAAAATTCTTTTTCGTCTTCCCGCAAAAACAGCGTAATTTCCGTGCCGCGATCTTTTTTCTCAATATCTTCAACGGAATATTCGCCTTCGCCGGCTGAAGTCCAAAGTACGCCCTGATTCGCCGGCACGCCTGCGGTGCGGCTGCGCACTTCCACTTTATCCGCCACAATGAAAGCGGAATAAAAACCCACGCCGAACTGACCGATTAACTGGCTGTCTTTAGCCTGATCCTGCCCAAGTGCGGTCAAAAATTCCTTCGTTCCCGATTTCGCAATGGTGCCGAGATGTTCCATCGCCTGTTCGCGCGTCATACCGATACCGTTATCGCTTACGGTAAGCGTGCCTTTTTTCTCATCAAAACGAATGCGCACTTTTAAATCGCCGTCGCCTTCATACAATTCCGGCGCGGAAAGGGCTTTGAAGCGCAATTTATCCGCTGCGTCCGAAGCATTGGAAATCAATTCGCGTAAGAAAATTTCCTTGTTGGAATACAGGGAATGAATCATTAATTGCAGAAGCTGTTTCACTTCCGTTTGAAAACCAAGAGTTTGCTGATTATTGCTCATATTAGTTGTCCTATTCGTTCAAGGTCTTTAAATTGACTTTGTTGATATAGGCATTATTTCGCAAATTTCAACCGCACTTTGAGGAAAAATGTGAGGGTTTGGTTAAATTTCCGGCAAAAAAGAAAAAGTGCGGTCAAAAAAACTCACGTTTTTTTTCCCGCACTTTACACAACAATTAAGATCGACGTTAAAACTTAGAATGTGTAACGTACACCGATTTTTGCACCGTATTGATTAAGTTTTACGTCGTCCACTTCGCCAAGACGGTTATATTCCGCGGCGACATTCAAATCCCAACTCGGCGCCAGATTATAAGTGACCCCAACCACGGCGCCGTAGCCGAATTCGGTATCCGAATCAGAATAGTGGAAATAATCGGAAACTTCGTTAAAGTCATCGTTAACTTTGATGTGGTTAGCCGAGAGACGTACGCCGACATAAGGTTTCAGGGCGGTATTCAGATCAAAATCATAATAAGCCGACACGCCGAAACCATAAGCTTTCACTTCGGTTTCTCCCGAACCGTAATTACCGCCTTCGGACCAACCGTAATTATCGTCGCCTTTACCGTAATAAGTGTAGTCTAAGGCAAAGCGCCAATCGTTGATTTTATAACCGACGGCAACGCTTGGAGAAAATGAGCCGTCACTGATTTCATCAAAATCCAAACCGGACGTTTTTAATCTGGAATAACCCGCATTACCCTCAACATACCAGTTCGCGCCGGCAACGCCACTGAATAATAATGCGCCTAATGCCATGGCTAATGTTGTCTTTTTCATAAATCCCCCTTCGTTATTATGTTAAAAAGTTCAGCTAAATATAACACACCCCCGCTGAAATTTCACGGACAAATTTCATCCGCCGGCACCAACCGTCCTTGGCAGATTTGGCATAAATAAACCGCACGTTCCCGTTGAATTTTATTGTGTCGTCGCACGGACAGCCGATGAATACGGCAGCCGCAACGGTAAGCGAAGGTTTTGCCCTGCACCGATGTGACGTCAAACCGATGACAGGTTTCGGCGGGCAGCTGAAAGACTTTTGTCATCACCGATTGCCATTCTTCGCCGTGTGGCTTCACTCTGCCAAACAGCTGATACACAATTAAATGCGCCAATTCGTGCGGCACCACTTGATTCACAAATTCCGTCGGATTTTCCAACAGTAAAGTGCGGTTAAATTTTATCGTGTTTTTTTGCAGATACGCCACGCCCGCTTTCAGTCCGCGCACTTCGTAAGTCACTGTCGGCGCGGTAAAAGTGCGGTCAAAAAATCGCTCGGATTTTTGCAAACAGGCGTTCAGTTTACGTTGAACCTGCATTTTTAAATGGCGAAATCGGGTTTGTTGTTCCATAAAAATATCGCAATTTTACAGAAAATAAAGGCACGCATTAAAAAACGCGTGCCGTTAAATTTCTTTCGGTGTACGTTAGAAGCTGTAACGCACGCCCACTTTCACGCCGTATTGATTGTATTTCACATCGTCATATTTAGCCAAACGATTATATTCCGCCGCCACGTTTAAATCCCATTGCGGTGCGAAGTTGTAACTCACACCCACGATCGCCCCGTAACCGAATTTAGTGTCGGAATCCGAATAACTGCCGCTCTCTACCATATTACCGGTGTTGTCGGAATAAATAGCGTAATTTTGTTCGGTCTTAATATGATTAGTTGAAAGACGGACACCCACATAAGGTTTCAAGCCGGTATTAATATTGAAATCATAATAAGCGGAAACCCCGAAACCGTATGCTTTGATTTCTTCATCCCCTACTTCATGCTCTTGGTAATACTGCCAGCGGTAGTCTTCATTGGCTTTACCGTAATAAGTATAATCTACCGCAAAACGCCAATCGTTAATTTTGTAACCAAGTGCGATGCTTGGTGAAAATGAATTGTCTTTGAGATCATAACCGTCACCACCTGATGTTTTCAGTCTGGAATAACCGGCGTTACCCTCAACATACCAATTTGCACTGGCAACACCACTGAAAACCAATGCTCCTAGTGCCATAGCTAATGTCGTCTTTTTCATGGATTACTCCTTGTTATGATGTAAAAATCCGCCGTCAATATATCACAATCCCACAAGGTTTTCACAAGTAAATTTATACACGACATTGCAAACAAAAAAGCACGCGCCTAAACACGTGCTTTTCATCAATTACGGTTAAATTTATAACCCGGCGGCCGCTCTTAATTCGGCGGCACGATCGATTTTTTCCCACGGGAACTGTTCGCGGCCGAAGTGACCGTAAGCGGCGGTTTCGCGATAAATCGGTTGAATTAAATCCAACATTTTGATTAAACCGTACGGACGTAAATCAAAGAATTCGCGTACCAGTTTCACCAATAATTCGTTTGCTACTTTTCCGGTTCCGAAGGTTTCCAGCATAATGGACGTCGGCTCCGCTATGCCGATGGCGTAAGAAAGCTGAATTTCACAGCGATCCGCCAGACCGGCCGCAACGATATTTTTCGCTACGTAACGGGCGGCATAAGCGGCAGAACGGTCGACTTTTGACGGATCTTTACCGGAGAAAGCGCCGCCGCCGTGACGCGCCGCGCCGCCGTAAGTATCGACGATGATTTTACGTCCGGTTAAACCGCAGTCGCCCATTGGGCCGCCAATGACGAAACGTCCGGTGGGATTGATAAAATATTTGGTGTCTTTATCCAACCATTTCGCCGGCAATACCGGTTTGATGATTTCTTCCATCACGCCTTCGTGCACTTCTTTTTGGCTGACGTATTCCGCGTGCTGAGTGGAAAGTACCACGGCGTCAATGCCCACAATTTTATTGTCTTCGTATTTGAACGTGAGCTGACTTTTGGCATCCGGACGTAACCAGTCAAGCGTGCCGTCTTTACGCACTTTTGTCTGACGTTCCATCAAACGGTGAGCGTAAGTGATCGGCGCCGGCATCAATACTTCGGTTTCATTGGTGGCGTAGCCGAACATAATTCCCTGGTCGCCGGCGCCCTGCGCGAGCGGATCTTCACGATCCACGCCCTGATTAATATCGGAAGACTGCTTGCCGATACCGTTTAATACCGCGCAAGAATGCCCGTCGAATCCCATATCCGAATGTCGGTAACCGATATCGCAAATAACCTGGCGGGTGATATTTTCAATATCCACCCAGGCGGAGGTGGTAATTTCGCCTCCGACCAGCGCCATGCCGGTTTTTACGTAAGTTTCACAGGCGACGCGCGCTTTCGGGTCCTGCTTGAGAATTTCGTCTAATACCGCGTCTGAAATTTGGTCCGCAATCTTATCCGGATGGCCTTCCGACACGGATTCGGAAGTAAATAAATGGGTTGACATATTCTTTCCTTAAAAAATGAGTTTAGCCGTTTAGACGGCTATAATACGCATTTTTACCTGAATTTCAATCTAAAAATAAAAAATCCCCCGGACAAGGTACCCAAGGGATCATTTTCAGCCGTTTTTAGCGCGCGCAGATTTCGCCATCCACAAAAAAATAAGCGATTTCTCTGACCGCACTTTCTACGCTGTCCGAGCCGTGAACCGAGTTTCGCTGGCGGCTTTCGGCAAAATCTTTGCGAATCGTCCCTTCCGCCGCCTGCGCCGGATCGGTGGCGCCAATCAAAGTGCGGTAATCTTTTACCGCATTTTCTTTTTCCAGTACGGAAACCACCACCGGCGCCGACGTCATATATTTCACCAAGCCGTCAAAAAACGGTTTGCCCTGATGTTCCGCGTAAAAACCTTCCGCCTGCGGTTTGGTTAAATGCAACATTTTGATTGCCGCAATCCGGAAGCCGCTTTGTTCGAAACGGGCCAGAATTTGCCCGATTAAATGACGTTCCACCGCATCGGGTTTGATGATCGATAATGTTCTTTCTAATGCCATAATAAATTCCTATAAATTCGCTTTCGTCACTAATAAATTGGCCAGCGTTTGCACGCCGATTCCCGTAGCGCCCGCCGCCCACAAATCACTGGCGGATTTGCGGAAAGTGGCGGAACAATCGATGTGCAGCCAGTTTCGCTGATAATCCTTCACAAAATAAGATAAAAAGGCGGTGGCCGTACTTGCCCCCGCGCCGGCACCCGCCGGCACCGATCCCACGTTAGCAATATCGGCGAACTGTGAATTCACCTGCGAACGGTGGAAATCTTCAAACGGCAAACGCCAGAACGGTTCCCGCTCTTCTTTCGCCGCCTGAAACAAATCAGAAATTAAATCTTCATCCATCGACAACACGGAATGATAGTCGTTGCCTACCGCCACTTTCGCCGCACCGGTTAGGGTTGCCGCGTCGATGATGAACGCCGCCCGTTGCGCATCGGCATCAATCAAGCCGTCCGCCAATACCAGGCGTCCTTCCGCATCCGTATTCAGAATTTCAGCGCTGACGCCGTTGCGGTATTGAATAATATCGCCCAGTTTCAAGGCGCGACCGCTCACCATATTTTCCGCGCAGCATAAAAACAGTTTCACCCGTCGGTTCAAACCGTGAGCAATCGCCATGCCCAGCGCACCGGTTAACAATGCCGCGCCGCCCATATCCGAACGCATGGAATCCATGCTGTTGCTCGGTTTTATGCTGTAACCGCCGCTGTCAAAAGTAATGCCTTTGCCCACCAGACAAGCCAGCACCGGCGCCTCGGCCTCGCCGGTCGGGTTAAAATCCAGCTGTAATAATGCGGGCGGATTCGCCGCGCCTTTGCCCACCTGCCAGATTCCCGCATAACCCTGTTCGCGCAAATCTTCCCCAAAAACGATGGAAAATTTGACCGCACTTTTCGCCGAATAAGCTTCCGCCTGAGCCTGAATAAACGCCGCGGCGCGGGTTGCCAGCTCCGTCGGCGTAATCACATCCGCCGGCAGGTTGATGATTTCCCGCACAAAATCACCGCATTGAATACGCGCCAACAGCTCTTCGTGATCCTCGCCCAATTCCGGAAATTCCACCGCCCAATCCTGTTTTGCAGTATAGAATCCCTGATAAAACGCCCAGCAATTTTCCAGATTCCAGTTTTCGCCGCTCAACACCGCTTCTTTAATGCCTTGCCCGCGCAATTTACGCGCCGCTTTTTGCACTAAAGTGCGGTCAAAATTTTCATTGTTTTTTGACAAATGAATGACGGCCTGATTGCGGTTGAAACTGAGCGGCGCATTTTCACCCCAAACGTCGGGAGCGGGTTGCGCGGAAAGTAAAATATCCATGATTTTCTCCATAAAAAAACCGATATAGCTGCGTCACTATATCAGTTTTTCAGAATTTTGCATGCGTTTCGGCCGATTTCTGTTTGGTGCGCGTCTCCTAATCAAATAAAACGGCATCCGCCAGCAATTTTCCCGCTAAATCCTTGGCGGACAGATTCGGCTCGCCGGTCAGAGTCCATTCGATACCGACATCTGGATCGTTCCAAATCAAAGAATGTTCCGCTTTCGGATTGTAATAATCCGTGCATTTATAGGTAAATTCCGCCGTGTCCGTTAACACGTAAAAACCGTGCGCAAAACCTTCGGGAATCCATAACTGACGCTTATTATCCGCCGATAAAATCTCGCCGACCCATTGCCCGAAGGTCGCCGAACTTTTACGCAAATCCACCGCCACATCAAACACCGCGCCTTGTACCGCGCGCACCAGTTTACCTTGGGTGTTTTCCGTTTGATAATGCAAACCGCGCAGCACGCCTTTCACCGATTTCGAATGATTTTCCTGCACAAAAGTGCGGTTTGCCACATTTCGGCGAAACCATTCATCGCGAAAAGTTTCCATAAAAAAACCGCATTCATCGCCGCAAACCGTTGGTTCTAATAATTTCACTTCCGGGATTTTGGTATCGATAATTTTCATGATGAATACGCCTTAATATTTTTGAGTGCTTTTCGCCAGTCGCTCGGTTCAATTCCAAATACCGCTTTGATTTTGCTTAAATCCAAACGGGAATTGACGGGACGTTTGGCAGGTGTGGGATAATCGGCGCTGGTAATTCGGTTTAAGTGCGGTCAGAATTTGCAACGTTTTTCGTAAATTTTGACTTCCCGTTACTTATTTATACCTAGCCGCTCACGATTATAAGAACCATCCAACACACGGCTCCACCATTTTTTGTTAGCAAGATACCATTCCACCGTTTTACGGATACCGCTTTCGAATGTTTCCAGCGGTTTCCAGCCGAGTTCACGGCCAATTTTAGTTGCGTCAATGGCATAACGCACATCATGGCCCGGTCGGTCCGCCACATAAGTGATTAAATCTTCGTATTTTGTTATGCCTGTCGGTTTATTTGGTACGAGTTCTTCTAATAAGGCGCAGATGATGCGAACTACCTCGATGTTCGATTTCTCATTGTGTCCGCCAATATTGTAAGTTTCACCAATTTTGCCTTCGGTTACGACTTTATAAAGTGCCCGGGCATGATCTTCAACAAAAAGCCAATCACGAATCTGCTGACCATTGCCATAAATCGGTAAAGGTTTGCCATCCAAAGCATTCAGAATCATCAGTGGAATGAGTTTTTCAGGGAAATGGAAAGGACCATAATTATTAGAACAATTAGTCACAATCGTTGGCAAACCGTATGTACGTAACCAAGCTCTGACCAAATGATCGCTTGATGCTTTTGAAGCCGAATAAGGACTAGAAGGCGCGTAAGGGGTGGTTTCCGTAAATAAATCATCGGTGCCTTCTAAATCACCATATACTTCATCCGTTGAAATATGATGAAAACGGAATTTTCTCTTTTTATCTTCCGACAACCCATTCCAATAACTGCGTGCGGCTTCCAATAAAGTGTAAGTACCGATAATATTGGTTTCAATAAAATCAGCCGGGCCGTCAATTGAACGATCTACGTGACTTTCCGCCGCCAAATGCATAACGGCGTCAGGTTGATATTCGGCAAATACACGATCCAATTCCGCCCGATTGCAAATATCCACCCGTTCAAAAGCATAACGTGGACTATCGGAAACGGATTCGAGAGATTCAAGATTTCCCGCATAAGTGAGTTTATCCACATTCACCACGCTGTCCGGGGTATTGCGGATAATATGACGAATAACGGCAGACCCGATAAAACCGGCCCCGCCGGTAAGTAAAATTTTCATATTATTTTTTCTTTACCCAAATATTCTCAATATAACGATAACTAAATTCAGACGCTAAAAACATAGCGAGGAGTGCAGAAATAAATAAAGTCTTATCACCGATATGGAATAAAGAATAAAAATATTTAACAATACACCATACTAAAATATGGGTACAAAAAAGGGCATAACTTCGACTGGCAATGTAGTCAATAAGATTAGCTAATATTTGATTTTCAGCATAAAAATGACCATTTCGGCTTAAAGCTAAAATAAGCATAAATCCAGCTGTGAGACCACTTATTGTAATCTTAAAATTTGAATAGGATGTAAATGCAGGTAATACCGCTGACAATGAAAGAATCAATACGAGAGAAATAGATATTTTTAAAAAATGATTATGTCTAAAAATTTTAGTGAAAAAATCCCTACCCACATAATCAAACAAATAATAAACCAATACACCATATAAAAGAGGATCAAATCTAAATAACCAAGACATTCCCCCGCCTGGTCGATAAAACATTTGAATGCAGCAGAGAGCAATAGAAATATATAAAGTATATTTTTTACCCAATACTAAATAAACAATGCTGAATATAACAAAGAACTGGAATTCTAATGAAATTGCCCAAAAGTAACCTAAATGCGTAGGTTGAGCAGCCTCATTAAAATTTCTAAACCATAAAATAGTCGCAAAAAATTTTTGTGCCATTACTGACGGCTCTAGAAATAAAGCTTTATTATTTGCTATCACCGAAAATATTAATGCAATAAGAACCCAGAAATAAGCAGATGGTGCCAATCTTCTAAATTTTTTAACAATAAATTCAATAATTAATTCGGTTGATATTTTCTTCTCAGTCATATCAATATTTAGTTTTTCCAAACTGGCAACCATAAAATAACCAGCTAAAACAAAAAATAACTCAACGCCTGTTGAAGTATGGAATACTTTCCAGATTGCATTTTTCAACCAGGCATATTCTGTCGGAATAATGATAGGCTAATGGATAAAAATGACCATTAAAATCGCCCAGAATCTTAGGCCTTGTACTTCTTTAATCATATAACACCTATTATGAAGTATATTTTACCCGCAACGACATGAATGGTTTCTCAATGAGCGTAAAAGTTAGCAATGCAATCATCACAACAACAGGAATTTTCCATGAAAAAGCAATGATCGAATCTGTTAGTGTTGTAGGCTGAGAAAGTCCAAACATTCGATTCAGCATATCAATAATAGGTAAGTGTAATAAATAAATAGAAAAACTTAATTCACCTAACTTCGCTAAAAACTTGTCCACAAACTTAGAATTAAATAAATTCATAGACAGATAGGCAAGAATTACCCCTCCCCAGCAAATAGCCTCGATAGTAAAAGATAATGTGTCTTTTTTTCCAAAACATGTCATTAAGACTAGTAATGAAACAATCATTAAACATAATGAAGAAATATTTTTTCCTTTAAAATTTTCTATAAAATGACTTTTATAAATTACAGCAAAAATCATTCCAATAATGAACTGGTCTAAACGTCCAATAATGGAATGGTACAAGTTATAATAAATTCCATTACCTTTCAAAATAAACAAATTATATTTAATCAGTACGATTAAAGTTGCTAAGCCGACTAAATATTTTACACCGTATCTAACTAAAAAGAATGCAAGGAATGGGAATAATAAATAAAATTGGAATTCAACACCGATCGTCCAGATCGGGCCACTAGGGTAGAACTCATGTCCCCAACCAGTATATTTGTGACCGGTATTGAGTTGTAATGTCAGGATTCTAAATATATCCATTGGTGTTGAAGTCTGCCGACTCGCCGTAATTATGATGAAAGCAAGCAAAACCATCATGGGAAAAATTCGTAAAATACGATTATATATAAATCCCGAATATTTAATCTTCTTATGACCGCAATCACTTATAATACAAAATAAAAAGCCTGTTAACACAAGAAACAGACTTACACCAGTCGAACCATTAAAAATCCAATTTTTTATGAAATTACTAATTGAAGAAAAAGCACCCGATAATCCAAAATCCTCAGGTGCTAATATTATTTTTCCTTTGATATGAAAGAAAATCACAAGTAATGCAGCAAAGAACCGTAGGTGATCCAGCCTAGTCATATAATTAACATTTAATGATTTCATTTGATTCCTTTTTAAATAATTAATAAGCCCCATCTCTATTCAAAACAACATTCACCGTTTTAAACAGAATCGCAATATCATTCCATAATGACCAGTTTTTAACATACCACGAATCAAAATAAACTCGGGTATCGTAATCGACATCATTCCGACCACTCACCTGCCAAAGTCCGGTCATGCCCGGTTTAGCCATAAGATAGTAATCCACATCCTCCTGATAACGCTCCAGTTCTTCTTTAACAATCGGACGGGGGCCAACAAGGGACATTTCGCCTTTTAATACGTTAAATAACTGAGGGAGTTCATCTAAACTGGTTTTGCGGATGAAGGCACCAATCTTGGTAATTCGAGGATCATTTTTTAATTTAAAATCTTTTTCCCATTCGGCTCGCGCTTCCGGATCTTTTGCCAATAATTCTTCCAGCACTTCTTTAGAATTTACAACCATGGATCTGAATTTGAGACATTTAAAGGTTTTTCCGTTGCGACCAATACGAGGATGACCATAGATTGCATTACCGCCATCTTTTTTGACGGAGAAATATAAATAAAGTAAAACCGGAGATAAAAGAGTAATAATTATTAAAGAACCTAAAATATCCATTGTTCTTTTCATAAAACGAGAGGAGCGTTTAGCCAAATTATTATTAACGCGCAATAACATGACTTCATAGCTAAAAATAAACGACATATCCGTGCTATATAACGGTAATCCGCGTAAAGTCGGAATTACTGAAACAGAACGATATTTATGAGTCGAAAAATATCTTAACCAGGAATCGCGTAATTCGTTTTCATCTTCTTCTAAAGCAATAATAAATTGATCCGATTTTTTTGTTACCGATTTCCAAAGGCTTTGACGATTCTCAGTCAAAATTGGTACGTTAAGATCTTTAAGTCGCGAATTCTCATTTGAGGCAATAAAATATTTTATTTTAAGCCCTAAATAAGATTCACTGGTTAAAGCATGATAAGCATCAATAGCGTTTTGCCCGCTGCCAATAATAATTGTATTGCGTAGATATAATCCTGATTTAATCAGGATTTTCTTTACGCAAATCCGTCCCAATGGCACAAAAATTAATGCTATACCCCAAGTCAGCACCCATAAATAACGAGAAAAATAAAGTTTTGAAAAAGCAACGGTCGCCAATTCAATAACAGCTAAAACAACTAAAGTACGTAATACCTCTTTTAACTCAAACCAAAACGGTTTGCGGTAAGTGTAATGACGTAATCGCATCCAATACCAAGCCACACCAAACACGGATAAAGCGATATGAATATAAAAACGTTGTTCTAATTGTTCTATGGGAACATAACGGCTTAGCTCACCCGTCCATAATTCGAGCATATAAAAAGCCAGAACAATGGACAAACTTAGAAATAAGAAATCAGTTAAAGCAAGTATAAATTTGCAAACAAGGCTTCTTTTCATTAAAAAATACTCAATTATTTATCATATATCCCATTTAAAAACAGTTTTAAATGATGTTGTTAAATCCGTATCAAATGCTCGATAAATGTCATTAATATTTTGAACCGGTTTATCTTCAAAAATAATATTTTTCAAACGATTTTGAATACGCTTATTAGACATCATCTCTACTGCTCTTTCAAAATCTATTCGGCCAGAACGCGAAGAACCAATTACACTTAAACCCTTTTCAAGAATATCTCTGGTATTAACTGCGATTTTATTATCACTTACTCCCATTAAAATAACCGTTCCTTGTGGATTAATATAGTTAATAATGTCATCGATCGCATATTCACTTCCAGTTCCACCGCAACATTCAAAAGCATGATCAAAAGATAAATCAGCAGGCAAATTAGTCGTTAAATGGGTTGAATCGACAAAATTAAACATATTGAGCTTTTCATAATTTCGGCCAATTACAGTAATTTTGATTTCAGGAAATAAATAATTTAATACCGTAGCTGTAATATAGCTTAAACTTCCATCACCAAGAATAGCTATTCTTTCACGTCGAGAATGAGCAATCACGTCAAAACGTGCAACTGCATGCATGCATACACTTACAAATTCAGAGATGACTGCAACTTGATCTTCTATACCATCATATTTCACGACCCTATCCGGCGGTAATTGAACAACCTCTTGCATAAATCCATCAAAACCACTGGAAAGAAATTTAGTACCTTTCATATAGTTTTCATAAAAATGTTCATCGCTTGCCTTCGGTGGTTGGTTTGGAATCATGACAACCTTCTGTCCAACAGAAAAAGTTTTTGTCGGATCAGAAACAACAATACCACAAGATTCATGAATTAATGCCATAGGAAGCTTTTTTGCTAAAATTTTAGGATCTCGTTTTCCTTGGAAATAACGCTGATCTGCATGACACAAAGCCATATATAATGGCTTTATCAAGACCTTATTATTCTCATTAATTGAAATATCTTCATATTTAATTGTGATATTCTTTGGTCTAACAAGTTGAAATACTTGATTAAGCATTTACGCCTCCTCGAGCATACTTCGAGCAATTTTAAGATCCGTAATAGTCGTAATTTTAATATTTGAATATTCACCTTTTGCCAAAGCGACTTGTTTGCCACTAATCACAAAGATTTTACAAGCATCTGTTAGAATATTTTTTTGTTCTACTGAAAGCGCATTATAGAGCGATAGAAACTCTTGGCATTTAAAGGTTTGCGGAGTTTGACCTTGATAAAGATATTTACGATCAGGAATATCCGTAATGAGAGAATTATTCTTACTCTCTACAATTGTATCTGTTGCTTCAACTACCGTATCAACCGCATCATACTTTTTAGCCAATTCAATATTTTCTTTAATTGTTCGCAAGGTGACAAACGGACGTACTGAATCATGAGTAACAATAATATCTTCATTGCTAATTGGATGGAATGCTTGAATACTATTGATCACATTTTCAATGGTAGAATTACGATCAATGCCACCCTCAGCAATAATAATACGAGATTTATGTTCATGCAGATATTTTTCAACTAAGTCTTCGGTATAACCAATCCAGTCAGGATGAACACCAATCACAACTTTCTCAAATTCAGGAATTAGAAGAAATTTTTCAACTGTATGAATAAGAATAGGCTTAGCACCTAATTCTAAAAATTGTTTAGGAATATCCGTTATGCCCATACGAGTGCCTTTGCCACCGGCTAAAATACCTGCGTAAATCATTATTCTTTATCCTCTAATTCTTCTGAATGAAATGTCTATTAAGGAAACTCATTAAACCGAAAGTAAGATAATTTGTTGCTCTCAGAATCTTTAATTTTTTACCTACAGTTTGTTTTCTAAAGTAACTATTTAAATTCTCAATTTCATTTTCAAATGATAGAAAATCATCTTTTGCTTCTATTACATTTTCTCGAGAAAGATGAATATTTGCATGGATTGAAATAATCTCACAAATAAGATTCTCTAATAGTTTTTTTTCAATAACAGAGGATGTTTTATATGAATTAAAAAATTTAATTAATGCTAGAATAACTTTTTTATGCATTTTTATATTTTTTATATAGCTAGTTAAACTCACACTCTGCGTAGGTGAACCTAGACGATAACGGTAAATAGGTTTATCAAAATATGAAATTGTTTTTATATACGGCATAGGAAACGTATTGTATTCTAGGTCAACATAAAAACATTTTTCATCAATAGTAATATTATTATCTTTTAAGATGCTAGTTTTGATCGTAATTGAATGCATTAAAGGTAATTTTTGTATTTCATTCAGAAACATTTCATAATTATATGTTTTTCTAGGCTCTTTAACTTTATACTCGTAAACTTGTTCCTCCTTTGTATCCACAAATACTTTGACAAAAGGAGATATTACTTCATCGTCATCAATATCATTCAAATAATTTATTAGACTATTTAAGTTTTCAGAATTAACCCAATCATCAGCATCAACAACTTTAAAATATTTTCCTGTTGCCACACGAATTCCGGCATTGATAGTTGAGCCATGCCCTCCATTTTCTTTATCAATGACAATAATGCTATTTGGATATTCTTTTTCAAGTTGTTTCGCAACAAATAATGTATTATCGCTAGAACCATCATTTACAATAATTAACTCTAGTTTGTCTAAATTAGGAATTGATAATATAGTTGGCATTGTTTCAGACAAGTAAGCTCCTACATTATATGATGGAACTACAATACTCAATATTTTTTTATTCATTTATAAGTTCTCTATTAAATTCAACCATTGACCTAAAATTATATCTTTAGAAAATTTTTCAACATCTAAATTAGACTTGCTAGAAAATTCTTCTCTTAGAGTTTTATTCTCAATTAATTGACTAATTTTAGTTACCATTTTTTCCACATCAAATTCATCTATGAGAAATCCATTTACTTCATTGCGAATTATATCTGAAGGTCCTGTCGGGCAATTAAAGCTAACTATAGGTAACTTGAACTGTTTTGCCTCCAATAAAACTAACGGCAATCCTTCAAAATAAGATGTCATGATATAAATAGAATGCTTAGGAAATATATTTTCTGCTCCTCTAACTATGCCTTTTAAACAAATATTAGGAATTTTTTCTAGCTCTTTTTTTATTTCTTCATCTCCTGTACCATAAACATCCCAAATCCAATCTGGATATTTCTCATATATTCTTTTAGCTACTTGTGCTAATAAATCATAGCCTTTTTCTTTAGCTAAACGACCTACAGTAATAAGTTTTTTTTCATTACCCGAATAAAATCCATTATATTGAATAGAATCAATCCAATTATAAATATAATCAACTTTAGATTCAGAAATTCTATATTTTTTTAAATACCCTTTCTTATTTTCTTCTGTTAATACAATTGATTTACTAGCAAATTTTGCCCCTAATAACCGTTGTAATGCATAAAATTTATTTCCATAATTATTATAGATTGTCATATGGTCACAGTTCACTGTCTTAATTTTTGTAAATAATGTACTTAACAACATTATAGCATTAGAATGAACACCGATAGAAAGTACTATATCTATAGAATTAGATAACAAATATTCTCTCAATAGCCTAGAACCTGAAAAAATAATATCTCTTACTCTTTTCTTTTCTTCAAAAATATTATAGTAAGGAATATTATTAAGATCTTGAATATTATTCTTATTTGATGTAGCAATACTTACCACATAAACATCATGATATAATGATAGTTCCTTTGCTAATTTTATTGCAACAACTTCCGTACCACCTAAAATATCAAAACTATATTTTAGAAGAACAATTTTCTTTCTATTCATAATAGTTTCCTAACGTAATAATTTTATACTGATGAGGCACTCTAGCCTCTTTAGGTGGTAATTGCATATAATTTTTGCCATAAATTGCTTCAAGATATTCTTTATACATCTGTGGGGCTCTAACTTGAATAGTTTCAAAAGGTAATAATACACCATCCCCAAAATAATCAGTTGGTACAAGTTCTCTTAATTTATATGCTCCAGTGTAATTTCCCGCATATCCAGCATTCATATTATATTTCGAGATAGTAGAAATATAATATTTTTGCCAAAATTTATATTTTAAAAAATTTTCTACTTTAAGAAAGTCCGCAAGCTTAATAATTAATTTTTCGATAAAGGGTCTATCATTTTTATTTTGATTAACAATTTTATTAAACTGTGATAATTGAACCATCATTCTTGCAAAAAGATAATGTTTTTCATGCAAATATTTTTTAATTGGATTATTTGGTAACCCATCAATAGGGAAAATATCAATCCACAAACTTTCTTCATGTGGTATATTACTATATGTCATCAAGATCTTTGTTGAAGAATCCTGTAAATTCATAAATGCCTTAGTAAAACTTGGTGTATTCTTTTCATTAATTAATTTATAAGGAAAATTAAACTCATTCTGATCTAATTCCATTAGTTTATTATAATCATCCCTTGGCATACCTACGTCAATATCATCGTCCCAAGGAATAAACCCCTTATGTCTTACGGCTCCTAATAATGTTCCACCTAAAACAAAATAAGTTAAATTATGCTTTTCACACACTCTAATAAATTCTTTGAATATTGAAAGCTCTTTTCTCTGGATAAGCTGTACTGTTGATAATTCATTTTCCATCCTTACCTCCTAGAAACTCTTATCATATTTCTTACCAAAGAATTTAGCCATTAAAAACGCACTACCTTTTTTGAACCAATTAATTTTTTCACCATAAACAAACGGAATCGATTTTACCCTTAACGGTTTTGTTTTTGAATATTGTTTTAGCCATACATTGAATAATAATTCACTGACACGTCCATAAAAACGTGCATGAAAAGCTGAATATTGTTCTGCAGGAATGCGTTTTTCCAAGTCAAACAAAATAGGGAATAACCAAGAACAATAGTTATTCACTAATTCTTTAGGCATAATGAACATATTAAACATATATCCGCCACGCTGTTTCATTACTTCATCAAAACTCTCTAAAAATTGACCGCACTTTTCAGCAATAATTTCGCGCGCCACATCTAAATGTTCAGCATGCAGCGTGTTTGCATAATGTGAATAAAGGGTTTCAATATAGTAATTACGGCGTTTTGGCACGATCACATCATATTGTTCAAGCAGTTTAGAAGCTTCTTCACTGGTTAAATATAAACTTTCAAGTGGTTGTTTACGACGTTCTGCAGCACGTTTCACACTGAAAAAACGGCGATAATGGATTAAACCTAAATAATCGTTAGGCAAATTCTTCCACGCCCAATAAAGCCCTGTGAGTTCACAAAAACTTGGATTTTTGGCAGAAATATTTTCGCCTGTTTCATCACCTTGATACCCCAAATCCTGCTTACCTAATTTGCCTACATGCAACGGCAAATACATTTCATCAGAAGGCATGAAATATTGTTTGTGAGTAGCGATGATAATTTTGATATCTTTCAATTAAGCTTCCTCTTTATTCAATTCTGCTCTTACGGTTTTTAGAGCCACCGCAATCACTTGGTGCATATCAAAATAACGATACATTCCTAAACGCCCACCAAAGATCACATTTTTCTGTTCATCTGCAAGTTTTGTATATTGCGCATATAGACGGTTGTTTTCTTCATTATTCACAGGATAATAAGGTTCATCACCTTTTTGCCATGTTTTTGAATGTTCTTTGGTAATAATTGTTTTAGGTTGCGTACCAAATTCAAAATGCTTATGTTCAATAATACGGGTATAAGGCGTTTCTGAATCCGTATAATTTACCACGGCATTACCTTGATAATTTTCCATATCTAAGGTTTCAGTTTCAAAGCGTAAACTTCTGTATTCCAGTTCACCTAATTGATAATCAAAAAATTCATCAATCATTCCTGTAAATACGATTTTAGGATAAGCGGTTAAATATTCCTGTTTTTTTACAAAAAAATCGACATTCGTTTCAACATCAATATTTTCATGATCAAGCATTTTTTCAACAATTTGTGTATAACCACCAATTGGAATACCTTGATAAGTATCATTAAAATAATTGTTGTCGTAAGTTAAACGTACTGGCAAACGTTTAATAATAAAAGCGGGTAATTCCGTGCACGCTTTACCCCATTGTTTTTCCGTATAATCTTTAATGAGTTTTTTATAAATATCCGTTCCCACTAAAGAAATCGCTTGTTCTTCCAGATTTTCCGGCTCTTTACCATTTAATATTTGGCGTTGTTCATTAATTTTTGCTAACGCTTCAGCCGGTGTTACTACGCCCCAAAGTTTATTAAAGGTATTCATATTAAACGGCAAGTTATAAATTTCGCCTTTATAATTTGCAATAGGCGTATTGGTATAACGATTAAATACAGCAAATTGATTCACATAATCCCAAATTTCTTTATCGCTGGTATGGAAAATATGCGCACCATATTCGTGCACTTGAATACCTTCCACTTCTTTGGTATAGATATTTCCTGCAATGTGGTTACGTTTTTCAATCACTTTTACTTTTTTTCCTGCAAGAGCTGCTTCTCGTGCAAATACTGCACCGAATAAACCTGCACCTACTACTAAATAATCATATTTCATTGATATTCCTCATATCATTACATTAATGTTTTACTTTATGCTTTATTTGCATAAAGATATTTTCAAATAAAAATTTTTCTTTTGTCAGCACCAATAAGATTAGGTAAAGGCTAAAAAAGACTAATGCAGCTAATACAAGCACTAAAAGCTCTGAATAATTGACCGCACTTAATAACCACTTCGTAAAACAGGCACTCACAATTAACGCTACAGTAATTTTTACATATTGAATATTACTAAATAGCACTTTCAAATAATTCTTCACAAAAATACACTGAATCAATAATACTGTAAATTCCGCTGTTGTTGTTGAGATAGCCGCCCCAGTTGCACCAAACTTAGGAATAAAAAAGAGATTTAAAATAATATCAACAATAGCGCCGCATATCACGGAAATCAATAACGCTCCGTCTCTCTTTAGCGGCAATAAAATCTGAATACCTAAAATATTAGTGATTCCAATAAATAAAACGGTACCCATCACTATTTGTAATGGGAAAACAGCTTCTAAATAGGAACTTCCTGCCAGGACCAAAATTGTTTCTTTTGCAAATAATACAAAAAATATTGCAACGGGTAATGCCATAAGCATAATAAAATTAACAGATTTATTTAATGCTGAGTTAAATTCTTCCGTCATATTGTGTTGAATGTAATAAGACAGTCTCGGCAATAAAACCACTCCTAATGAAGTTACGATGCTCAATAAAATAGCTTTAATTCTAATTGCTGCATTATAGTAGCCCACATCCGTATCGTTTCGCATAAACCCTAACATAGTTGCATCCGTATTTGTATAAACGGCAATGGCAAAACTGGTTAAAAAAAGTAAAAACATGGGTTTTATATGTCTTAGAACTTCATAATGATTATATAACTTAAAATCAATATATTTTCTGAGATTGATTAAATTAATAATACTCGAACCGACAGCTGCAAAAATACTAATAATAGCAAATGAAATATAATCTTCTTTTGAATTTATAAATATAAAAGTTGCAACGAGCGCAATTAATCTCAATACAATGGTTCTTATTGTAATATATTGATATTGTTCAACACCTTTATAAAACCACTCCACACCAATAATAGTAAAAAATATAAGTAATGATGAAATATTCAGCAATATTCTTTCTTGCCACAATTTACCCGAAAAAAATAAAGTTAATACAAAAATACCATATGCAAAAAACATCATTATAATGTTAATGAATAAAATTTCATGTGTGACTTTAGTTAAAGTATTTTTATTATCTCTGGCTTGTGCTATTGCCCTTACACCATAGTTAGCAACCCCAAAGGAAGCAAACATAACAAAATATGTAACAAATGAAGTTGCGAATGCTACTTTCCCTGTTCCCTCCGGCTGTAGAATTCTCGATACGTAAGGAAACGTAATCAATGGAAATAAAAAATTAGAACCAGTTAAAATTAGGTTCATTATAAAGTTAAACTTAACAGATCTAATTTTTTGCATAATTAATCGGTAACTTAAAATTATTATAATATGCCAACATTAATACCCAATACACATTTATTGAAATATCCAATAAACGATCTTCAATCATACTACTAAATGAAAGCATAAAAATAACGGCGATAAATCTGTAATCGTTTAATTTTAGGCGTTTATAGGTTAATCTCATAAAACTTATGATCGAAATAACGGTGAAAACGACACCGTATCGCATCATAAACTGCAGATAAGATGAATCAACATAATTATAATCTTCTGACATTTCTTGTACCGCACCACCTAAGCCAATAAACTCAACTTCTTGCCCCAATAAAGGAATTGAGTATTCTTGGAATGCTTTATAACCTAAAAATAATCGTCCGCTTAAAGCGTTATTAATCTGTGCAAAAATTTCCTTTTCAGGCTCATAATAATAAGAAAGATAAAATATCGTGATAAAACCTATTAAATAGGTTAATGTAATAAGTAATATCATCAATTTATGTTTACAAATATTTCTAAAGAAACAAATACTGAAATAATAAATTAATAGAAAAAGAAGAATACTATATCCAGACATTCTTGCATCAGCCAAATCTAAAGCAAGATATGAACATAAAAAAGCTAACAATAATAAAAAGAAGTGATTTCTAAATTTATTTAAATTCATCAGGTATGCATATGCAATCACAATACTTTGTAAGTATGCAGCAAAGATTGTAGGGTAACCGGTCCCAAATGAGTTTCTAATTTTCAATTCTCCATCTCTGATTCTGGAATATTGAAGATTTGGGATAATATCTACCAACGTTGAAATATATGTAAATACTAATAATAAAATTATTGTGATAAGAAAAACTATTAATACATATTTAAAATCCACATTTTTTGCCCCTAAAACAAGAGCAATTAATGTGATTAATTGTCGATCACCAGTTTTTAGGCTGATAAGACACATTAATAAAAAAAGAAAAGAGTAAATTATAATTTCTTTAAACGAAAAAGAATCAATCAAAATTATTTTCAGCAGTAAAAATAAAATTACCGCTGAAAATAATATCACTTTGATCAAAACATAGGATGAGAGTTGGGCAAACATTGAATGGTTTAAAAAAGTATTAATCAGGTAAAAACAAAAACTTACTAAATAAAAAGAATTAGCAAGATTTTGATTGCCTTTAATACTTTTTAGCTTGGTCATAGTATAATTTACTCAACTTTGAATTATTCTTTAGAATTTAAGAAAAATCTTGCTAAAACTACTGCACAACCCAAAATACTGCCTAATACGGCTCCCACAATCAACAAAATCGCACGTTTAGGCCAGTCGCGTTGAACCGGGTAACTTGGTGAAGCCTGATAAGTGTAGGTTTGTGCTTTTAATCCTTTAACTTCATTCTGTAATGCTTTCAGTTGATTAATTTGTCCTGTGATAATTCTTAATTGCATCCGAGAATAATCGTCACCATAAACTAATAACGCCATTGCAGGATCTAAAGCTGAGTCTTGAGCAGATTGAGAGGATGAACTTGAACTGTTTTGAGGCAGAGACTGGGGAATAACGTTTAATGGTTTGGAATCGTCTTTATTTTGTTCTTTCTGCACCATTAAAGATTCTTCAATTTCTTTTTTTTCATTAGTTAAATTATCAATTTGTTGTGCAATTTCCATTTGAAACTCATTCTTATCTAATTCAAATGCTTTCTCATTAATGAAGTCAATAAATTGAGTTAATGTTTCTTGCGCATTTTCAGGCGTCTGAGCAGCAAAAGTAATTCTATTACCAAACATATCGGTATTTTTCTTCGGATCAGGACGAACCACTGCGGTATCCTCAGTGATTAAATCAGACAAAATTTTGCGTTTCCCTTTTTCATCTTGATCTTGAATTAACCCTTTATATTCATCCGATTGAGAAAAGAAATTTCTTCGTTCATTTTGGGAAAATGCAAGGCGATCAAACTTAGCATATAGGCTTTTTGATATCGTATCGATTGTGATATCGGATAATTTCGAAATCTGCGCAAAACGTAATTTTGCATTTCCATAAGATCCCATGTCAACAATAGTCGGCTCAATAACTTCGGTTGTCGAAGTCCATTTTTCCTTAGCCGTAAAAGCATAAATAGCCGCAACAATCGTAAATAAAAAAGCTGACAGAATAACCGTCAGTTTCTTTTTCCATAAAACCTTAATTAAATCAATGAGATCAATCTCATCGTTTTTCGCTAATTCTGAATTTGCCATACTTGTCTCTTTTTATTAATAAGTTGAATTATTCATCTTCCAAAACCACTTTTCCGATAAACCCTAAGTTACGGTAACGTTGCGCGTAATCAATGCCGTAACCCACAACAAATTCATCGGGAATTTCAAAACCGACCCATTCTACGGGCACCGAAACTTCCCGACGGGAAGGTTTATCGAGCAAAGTACAAATCGAAAGGCTCGCAGGTTCGCGCAGAGCTAAAATGGCGCGCACTTTATCCAGTGTGTAACCAGTGTCGATAATGTCTTCCACTATCAATACGTGTTCGCCTTTGATATCGCCGGTTAAATCCTGACTGATTTTCACATCGTGAGTAGAGGTCATACCTGTGCCGTAACTGGAAGTCGTTAAAAATTCAATTTCCACCGGCAATTCCAGCTCCCGCACCAAATCCGCCATAAACATAAACGAACCGCGCAGCAAGCCTATCACGATTAATTTATCAACTTGTTTTTGCTGGTAAAATTCAGTGATTTCTTTGCCTAACGATTGAATTTTTGACCGCACTTCCCGCTCGGAAATCAGGACATCAACATGATGTTTTTTCATTCAATTTACCTTTGTTAAAATTTTCAAGATTATAGCAAAAAAAAAACTGAAGTCATACAACTTCAGTTTTTACCCTAACGAATTTACTTTCTACTCTACCTGTCGGAGCATCTATGCCTTAACAGATGGTACTAAGATTATGCTAAATGAGAATTATTGTCAACAACTCTTTTTTATATTTTAGTTAATTTCCTGAAATTTTCATATTTTCCAATAGGATAGAGCCGGTTTGAATATTGGAACGATGTTCGATGTCATCGGCAACCGCTACGATACGATTTAACATTTCCGACAAATTACCGGCAATCGTGATTTCGGATACCGGATATTGAATTTCGCCGTTTTCCACCCAAAAACCGGAGGCGCCGCGGCTGTAGTCGCCCGTAACCATATTCACGCCTTGTCCCATTAAATCCGTGACAAGTAAACCTGTGCCCATTTGGCGTAAAAGTGCGGGCAATTTTTCGTGAGAATTTGATTTAACCAACCAGTTATGAATACCGCCGGCATGTCCCGTGGTTTGCATGCCCATTTTCTTCGCGCTGTAGCTGGTGAGCAAATAGGTCTGCAACACGCCGTTTTCGATAATTTCACGCGCTTGCGTGCGCACGCCTTCGCTGTCAAAAGGGGTGGAAGCCAAACGCCCGATTAGGTGCGGTCGTTCGCTGATTTGAAACCAGTCGGGTAGAATTTTTTGGCCTAATTTATCGAGCAAAAAACTGTTTTTACGATACAAACTGCCACCGCTGATTGCCGCCGCCAAATGTCCTATTAATCCCGTCGCCACATCGTTCATAAAAATCACCGGACATTGTTGTGTGGCAATTTTTTGCGGTTTCAAGTGAGAAATGGTTTTCTCGGCGGCATGCCGTCCCACCCATTCCGGGCTTTCCAACTCGGCAAGTTTGCGGGAAACCGTGTATTCATAATCGGTTTCCAATTCGTCGTCCGCGCCGCCCAATACGGAACAGGAAACGGAATAACGGCTGGATAAATAACTCTGCAACATGCCATAACTATTGCCGTATACACGCACGCCTTGATGAGAATTAAAGGATGCGCCGTTGCTGTTTACGATACGTTCGTCGTAATCCAGAGCGGCGGATTCCGCCTGTAAAGCCAATTCGACAGCGGTATCCACATTGATGTCCGCCGGGTGATACAAATCCAAATCCGGCGCGTCAAACGCCATCAGCTCTTTCGGCGCCAAGCCCGCGCAATCATCGGGCGAAGTATATTTGGCAATCGCCAACGCGGATTCCACTGCATTTTTAATGGCTTTACGACTTAAATCCGAGGTGGACGCACTGCCTTTTCTCTGCTCTGAATACACCGAAATGCCCAAGGCGCCGTCGTTATTGAATTCCACATTTTCCACTTCCCGCAAACGAGTGGAAACGGACAAGCCGCTGACTTTAGTTACGGCAACCTCCGCCGTCGCGCCGGCTTTAGCGGCAATTTCTACCGCATAACTCACCGCATCGCGCAATTCCTGTTCCTGCGCCGTTAAAAGTGCGGTCGAATTTTGTTCTGTTTTCACTGTTTTTCCTTAAAACGTAGGGTGGGCTTGCTAGCCCACCGTTAACCTAAAGTTAAATGGTGGGCTAGCAAGCCCACCCTACCGAATATTTGTCGCATTGTAGCTTATTTGCTAGAATGTCGCAAAATTTCACATTAAAGGAATAACAATGAAAAAACGGGGCAAAAAACCGGAACTGGACTGGGCGGACGACGAACAGGAAGAAATCATCTGGGTGAGCAAAAGCGAGATCAAGCGTGACGCGGAAGAATTGAAAAAGCTGGGCGCAAAATTAGTCGAATTAACCCAGACCAATTTAGACAAAATCCCATTAAACGAGCGCTTGCTGGACGCCGTAAATCTGGCTCGTCGCTCGGAGAGAGAAGCCAAACGCCGCCAGTTGCAATTTATCGGCAAATTACTGCGTTCGGCGACAGAAGATGAAATTAATCATATTCGTGAAAGTTTGGATAAAATTGAGAATAAGCATAACCAACAACAAGCTATGTTGCATAAGCTTGAGCAGCTACGCGATGAACTGGTTGCCGGCGACGATGCGATATTAACAAAATTTTACGATGACTATCCGCAAGCGGATCGCCAGCATTTGCGTAATCTGGTGCGCGCGGCGAAAAAAGAAAAAGAGCAAGACAAAGCGCCTAAAGCCTACCGCGAGATTTATCAATACTTGAAAGAATTGATTCTGGAAGATTAAACATAGGCTGTGCTTGAACGTAGGGTGGGCTTGCCAGCCCACCATTAGAAACTTTTTGGTGGGCAAGCATGCCCACCCTACCTGTCACAAACATGCCCACCCTACCTGTCATACGAAATACCGTTCAAAAATCTCATCCAAATGTTCAATTAAACAATCTTTGCCACCGATTTCTTCCGTTTCCCAGGCGGAAATCAAAAGCTCCGGCGTAAACTGATTCTGCGCCTAAAAAAATAAAACCCGATACTTCAATATCGGGCTTTCTTTTGTCCAAAGGGATTAATCAAATCAAGCTTAAGTTTCTCAAAATCTTTTGTGTTGCGAGTAACCATTTTAAAGCGGTGTACTTTCGCTGTTGCAGCGAGATAGGCGTCATTGAGTGGCTTTTTATTCGGAATATGAAATTCCGCACAAGCCAACATAATTTGAGAACTCAATGGCAAAATACGATGTTCAAAAAGGGGCAATAGCCTTGTTTCAAACCAATTTTGAAGAATAGCCGCTTGTTGAATATCTTTGCGTTGTAGTTGAAGAATGCCGACCTTAATTTCAAATAACGTTACCACGCTTAAATAAGCATCGTTCAAATTTATTTGTTCAAACCACTTTGTGACATTCGGATCTGCTTGGTGTTTCTCCATTTTACGCAGTTCACTCACGATATTAGTATCAAGTAAATACATCGCCTTTACTCCACAAAATCAGGTACGTTCATTTGGCTTTGATTACGCACTTCTTTGAGTGCTGTTTCTAAATCTTGTTCAACATCATTTGTCAGTGAACCTGCTGGATGCCCACTTGAAAAGGCTTCAGCTAATGTTTGCGGTTTTGATTGTGCTTGATAATGTGCATAGCTCGTCAATACGCTTACAACCTTTCCCCATTTGGTAATGTAAACTGGCTCTGCTTCTGCAATTTTTAACACTTCACTCGCCCTTTGGTTAAATTCTTTTGAAGTAACAACTGCCATAATGCCTCCAAGCTAGAAATTTGTCACTATATTACTACCTTTTTATTCAGCGAACAAGTTTTATACAAAAAAAGAAAATCCAATACTTCAAATGTACGAACTAAACAAAATAGCGCTGAAAAATCTCATCTAAATGCTCAATTAGACTTGTTTTTCCTGCAATGTCTTCATTTTTCCACGCGTTCAATAAAATATCAGGGGAAAATTGTTTTTCTGCAAGTTCTGCGAGTGGTAAATAGCTGATATGCCACGGCTCGCGACCTACTTCAATTTTTTTTGCGCTTTGTATAAAAGGTAAAGAAAAATCGAATTTTGCGAGATTATCAGCTAGCCATTGGCTCAGTTCGAAGAAATAGCCGCCTTGTTCGTATTCCCAGGGTTCAAGCTGAAGCGACTGATTTTCGGGAATGCGATCAGGATCCCAAAAATCAATTTCCGTGCCCCAATGATGGCGGCTGGCGCCCGGCAAAGCCGACCAACGCAAAATGACCTGGCATTTTTCCCATGAAGAAAGTGCGGTCAGATTTACCGCAGTTCCGTGATCGTCGTGCACCTTGCGTTCGCCGTTGAATTTTCCGTTCCAAATCAGCTGCTGCCGCCAAAAATCACGAAAACTGCTGGCGGGTTGTAAATTGAAGCCGTTTTTTACCGCACTTTGCTGTAACGCCTGAAACGCCCGCACCGCCTGCGCTTGCAGAAAATGGTTCGACGAATAAGGACAAGGCAACGGCAGCAAATGCGTGCGGGATCTACCGGTTAGTTGTTCGGGTGTTAATTTCATTTTTGGTTACATTGTCGGGCAATTACGAACGTTCGTTAAGATCGAAAAAAAACGCACCTAATATGCCCAAATAAATTGAGGTCAATCCAAAAGATTAACCAGCATTCGTTGATAAACGGCGCCCAGCGCCACTAAATCCGCCACGGGAACGCATTCGTTCACTTTATGAATGGTGGCGTTTAACGGACCGAGTTCCACCACTTCCGCACCCATTAGCGCGATAAACCGTCCGTCTGAGGTGCCGCCGCCGGTATCCAGTTTAGGTTTAATGCCGACAACCGACTCCAAACCGTTTACCACGGCGTCTACCAATTTTCCCGCTTCGGTGAGAAAGGGTTTGCCGGATAAATTCCAGTTAATACGATACTTCAAGCCGTGTTTTTTCAGCATCTCCGCCACAGTATTTTTGATAAGCTCATCCGTCACTTCCGTGCAATAACGCAAATTGAACTGCACGTATAATTCGCCCGGAATCACGTTATTAGAACCGGTTCCCGCCCGAATATTGGCGATCTGCAGGCTAGTCGGCGGAAAAAATGCATTACCCTTATCCCATTGATATGCGGTTAATTCCTGTAAAAACGGTAACGCTTTATGCACCGGATTTTCCGCTAAATGAGGATATGCCACGTGCCCCTGAATGCCTTCAATATAAAGATTACCCGTAATGGAACCGCGCCGTCCGTTTTTCACCACATCGCCCAAGGTGTTTGAGCTGGAAGGTTCGCCCACCATGCAGAAATCAATATTTTCGCCGCGCGCCATCAGGGTTTCCACCACGCGCACCGTGCCGTCTTTAGCGGCGGCTTCTTCATCCGAAGTAATTAAAAACGCGATCGTGCCGGCGTGATTCGGATTGGCTTTCACGTATTCTTCCGCCGCTACCACTATCGCCGCCAACGAGCCTTTCATATCCGCCGCGCCCCGTCCGTACAATATATCATCCACGATTTTGGCTTCAAAAGGCGGATAAGTCCATTGACTTTCATCTCCGGTCGGCACCACGTCCGTATGCCCGGCAAAGGCCACAACCGGCGCACCGGAACCGTGTTTCGCCCACAAATTCATGGTATCGTTAAAGGGCATCCATTCAATGACGAATCCTAATTGTTCCAGTCGTTGCGCAATAACTTGCTGGCAGCCCTGATCATCCGGAGAAACGGACGGACGACGGATTAAATTTTGCGCTAATTCGATAATGTTATGATTCATAAATTCTTTTTTATGCCATCTGTAGGGTGGGCTTGCCAGCCCACCAATAAGTTATTATTCAAAATCAAGACAGGAAATTTCATGACAAATATCTCCGCCCCAATCTTCATCAAAAAGACCAAGTCTAACATCACGATGAAATGATGAATATTCCCAATCACTAACCTTCGTTACATATCCGTGTTTAACAGGATTATAATAAATATAATCAATATGATTGTTCAAATCTCGATCATCTCGAATCAGATGCTCCCAAAACCGCCTTTGCCAGATACCGCTTTCTCTTTTCTTTAATTGACTTGCTGTTTTATCCGTTCGATTCTGTATACGCCTCGAAAAATTTGTTTTAATTGCACCAATTCTTCGGGAATAATTACTATCACCTTCAGGCAACTGCATAATAACATGAAAATGATCAGGCAATACTACAATCGCAATAGTTTCAAAGGGATAATAAGATTGAACTTCACGATAGGCTTCACGAAAATCACCAATAAAATCAGTTAACAATGTACTTTTACGATCTAATAATACTATCGTAAAAAAAATACATTGCACCTTCAGTAAAATCACGACGATAGTTAGACATTCTGTTTATTGGTGGGCTAGCAAGCCCACCCTACATATATTCATTTTATTTGGGAAAACGCTGCCGTGTAATCTTGCTCATTAAAACCAATTAATGCAATTCCGTCTTGCAGGATGATGGGGCGTTTGATGAGTGTAGGTTGCTCCGCCAGCACGCAAAGTGCGGTCGATTTTTTCAATGTTTTTTTCGTGTTTTCATCCAGATTACGCCAACTTGTGCTGCGTTTATTGACTAATTCCCGCCAGCCGAATTGCGCTTCGGCACGCACCAGAAAATCGGGTTCCAAGCCGTCTACACGGTAATCGTGCAAACGGTGTTCGATACCGTGTTCCGTCAGCCATTTCAACGCTTTTTTCACGGTGTCGCAATTTTTAATGCCGTAAACAATCATCATTTTAAGAAATCCTTATCCGAAATTACGCGAAGCGGTTGCATATCGCTGTCGCCCACAATAACACGCGTCGGATCGGAACGCAAACAGCTGCCGCCGTAATGCCCGCCCACCGTAAACGTGCAGATTTGGGTGTATTGTTCCTCCACTTTCGGCAGGCACCAAAGACGTTGATAAATGTTGGTCTGGCTGTCGAATTTGCCAAAAGTGCGGTCGGAAATTTCACCGTTTTCGCCGATAAGCTGCACATTGTCGCCGCGGCGTCCGCCGATCGGTTTTTGCGCATAACCGTCTTTGCGTAAAGCGTCCGTCAATTCAAAAGTCGCTTCCAGCAAATAACGATGATTCGGGAATAATGACCACAGCACCGGTAAAATTGCTTTATTGCTCGGAATGGCCGTCCATAACGGTTCGTACACTAGCACTTCCGGACGCAGCAGAACGTCAATCAAACGCACGGTATCGCCCGGATAACCCGTGCGAATCGGCGGCGCCACTTCTTTGCCCGTCGCATCTTCGCGCAGCTGTTCCAGCACGGTTTCCCACGCCCAGGTTTTCCACACCGTCCGAACGGGATTGCCGTCATCGTCCAGCAAATTGCCGCGCGTATCCCAATGCAAGCCTTCCGTGCCGTGAATAATTTTGGTTTGAAACTCCGCTTGCGTTAAGGCTTTCTGCATAAACATGGCGTGATAATCTTCTTCAAAATCATTATCCTGCATGATATGCACCAACGGCGTCGCCTGACTATGTTTCCAGCAATCCGTCAACACATTACGCAAATCCGCCCCCGGATTTTTGCCCGCCGTTAGCCCCGCCTGAATCGCCCATTGATTCAGAATATCGCCCGCTTCCGCGTGGCAGGACGCGCTGTCCGCGTTGTATTCGTAAACTTTCAGCCCGTTTTTATCCATACAGAAATCCAACCGTCCGCTAATGGTTTGATAACGACGGTTCTGCCAGGACAAACGCAGACGCGGCCACAGCAATTTCGGGATATTGAACAGTTGCAACAGATTATCGTCTTTCAGCACTTTATCGGTGGCATGCAAATACATCAAATGTAATTCGTTGGTGGCGCGAATCAATTCCTGATGAGCGGATTCGGAAATCGTAAAATAGCGATATTGATCGGTGCGACTGACGCAATGTCCCTTCATCGCCGTAACAAAAGCTTTCTCGAAATCGTTATTTTCGTTCAGCCATTTGCCGTCGAACTGACCGCGGTTTTCCAGATGATTCGGTCTGATTTCCAGCAAAGCCGGTTCCGGCATCGGTTGCGAAATGCTGTAAGCGGTGTCGCCCGTTTGAATCATCCAGCCCAGAATTTCCGTGTCGTCAAAAGTGTCGTGCAAAAAATAGCCGTTTTCATCGGCGGTCATCGGCAATTCCCGAGTCCATTGCTGGCCGCGCGGTAAGCGGGAATGCAACACGTTTTGTTCCGCAATTCGGATTTTATGTTCAAACACTTCCGTGATAATCGCCACATGTCCGGTATGCTTAAACTCGCCGCCTTCCTGCCAAATCAGTAAGGCGCCGGCTTCAGGCTTTTTTTTACTGCCGTTGGCAAAGGCCTGCAACGGCAAAATCGTATCGTTCACCACTTGGCGCAAAAATCGCAAAGAGAAAATTTCATAGGCCATGCCCACATCCGTAAACACCCAGCCGTGATTAAGATAAAGATAGCGACGGGCGAATTCCACACACTGCCATTTATATCCCATATACTCATGCCCGATATAGCTACGAAACGCCGCATCGTCAGGATATTCCCGCTTGTCCGCGGTTTCATAATCCGACGAATAAATCGCGATGCCGCCCGGCGCGTACCCGAGCAGACTGCCAAAAGGATCGTGAGTGGTAATATTAGGCGAAATGTCAGGCATACTGCGCTCCTAACCGAAATGAATAAAAGAAAGGCGTTAGTATAGATCCAATTAAACGGGAAAACAAAAGTGCGGTCAAAAAACGTTTCATTTTTTGACCGCACTTTACACAGGAATCTCTACGCGATTATTTCAGCAAATAAGCGCGTAATGTGGCGAAATCCGCCTCCATTTCGTCGGAAAGCAACGGCAATTTATTGTGCTTGTCCAGAGCTTGCGGTAACGGCAGTTCAATATTCAGAATGCGTTCTACGCTTTCTTTGAATTTCGCCGGATGAGCGGTGCATAAGAAAATGCCCGTTTCGCCCGGTTGAAGTTGATTTTTCAACGCCTGATAGGCAATCGCGCCGTGCGGTTCGCACAGATAACCTTCCGCATATTCCGCTTTTAAGGCGGCTTCCGTTTGCGCATCGTTTAAGCTGGCGGAGGCCAAATCTTTCAGGTTCCACCCGTTGCGTTTAAACAATTCTTCCACTCGCGGCCAGTTGTTCGGGCGACTGACGTCCATGGCGTTGGAAAGGGTGGCAATCGTTGCCTTCGGTTCCCATTTTCCGCCGGCTAAATAACGCGGCACGGTATCGTTGGCATTGGTGGAAGCGATAAAGCGCTTAATCGGCAATCCCAAGGTTTTGGCGATTAATCCGGCGGTCAGGTTGCCGAAATTGCCGCTCGGCACGGACACGACCAGATCTTTGCGTTTTTCTTTCGGTAATTGCGCCACCGCTTCAAAATAGTAACAAATTTGCGCCAATAAACGGCTGATGTTAATGGAATTGGCGGAATTCAAGCCGATTGTTCGCCGTAATTCTTCGTCGTCAAAGGCTTGTTTGACTAACGCCTGACAAGCGTCAAAATCCGAATGAACGGCGACGGTGCGGATATTACCGCCAAGGGTACAGAACAATTTTTCCTGCAACGGACTGATTTTGCCTTTCGGATAAAGAATCACCACATTAATGTTTTCCAATCCGTAAAAGGCGTGCGCCACCGCCGCACCGGTATCGCCCGAGGTTGCCGTCAAAATGGTGATTTTGCCGTCGCCGCGCACCGTGGCCAAGGCTTGCGCCATAAAGCGTCCGCCGAAATCTTTGAAAGCCAGCGTCGGGCCGTGAAACAATTCCAGCGCGTAAATATTTTCATTCACTTTCGCCAACGGCGCCGGAAACGTGAAAGCATTTTTCACCATGGCATTTAATTTTTCCGTCGGAATTTCGTCGCCGATAATCGCGCCCAGAATTTTCTGGCTGCGTTCCACCAACGGCAGATCCAGCAAAGCGTCAATATCGTCTAACTGCGGAATCACTTCGGGGAAAAACAAGCCCTGGTCTTTTCCCAGCCCCTGACGCACCGCCTGGGCAAAGTTAACTCGTTCTTCAGGGTGTTTGATGTTGTATAGATTCATGTCTGTGTCCAATTTCTTGTTCAATTTCGACCGCACTTTACACCAATTCCGGCATTTGCACAAAAAGTGCGGTCAATTTTTTCGTTGTTTTTTAATCCAATGCTCTGGCGCCTTGATTGTCCACTTTGCAAATATGCACGAAGCCTTCGTTATTTTGCAGATAATGTTGTTCCAGATATTTTGCCACTTTGGTCGCCGTTTGCAAATCCGGCGCGATGGCAAACATGGTCGGACCGGAACCGGAAATACCGCAGGCCAACGCGCCGAGATCCCTTGTTGCCTGTTTCACTTCGCCAAAATTCGGCAGCAAGGCGGCGCGATACGGTTCGGCGATAACATCCTGCATCATCATTGCGGCCAAGGCCTCCTGATGGGTGTGACAGGCATGCACGAAACTGCCTAGATGGCGACCGTGGTCAATCACGTCCTTGCGGGTATAGCTTTTCGGCAGAATAGCGCGCGCTTCGGCGGTGGAAACTTCGATGCCCGGATAGGCCAGCACCCAGTACCAGTGATCGAAAAAAGGCAAGGTCTGGCTAATATTGCCCAGACTTTCCACCATTAACTGCAAGCCGCCCAGGTAGCAGGGCGCCACGTTGTCGTAATGGATTGAACCGGAAATCCGTCCTTCCAGTTCGCCCATCATTTCTAACAATTCCATTTTAGAAAAAGGTTCATCATGGAATCGATTTAACGCCACTAACGCGGCCACGATAGAACAGGCGCTGGATCCCAGACCCGAACCGATCGGCATATTTTTTTCCAGCGTTAAGCGTAACGGTTTGACGCCGATACCCCGTAATTTCAAGCGTTCGCTGAACAACACGTACGCCTGATAAACAATATTTTTTTGCGGCTCTTTCGGCAGTTTGCGGACAAAATAACCGACGCTTTCCAGTTCAAAACCGTTTGCGATTTCATCAATTTGAACCACATCGCCCAATAAGGAACCGTCGATGGGCGAAATCGCCGCGCCTAAGGTATCGAAACCCACACTGACATTAGCGCTGGAAGCCGGTGCATAAATTCGTAAAGACATCATATACCTCCGTGCAGCGTGCGAAGAATATCGGCAAATACGCCGGCGGCCGTGACATCCGTTCCCGCGCCGTAACCGCGCAATAACAACGGAATCGGGCTGTAATAACGGGTTAAGAACGCTAAGGCGTTTTCGCCGTCTTTCACTTTATAGAGCGGATGATTTTCATCCACCGCCTCAATAGCGACACGGCATTTAGAACCGTTAATGGAGCCGACGTAACGCAATACTTTGCCTTCTTTTTTCGCCGCCTGAACCCGTTGGTCGAATTCCGCATCCAAATCAGGCAGAACGGCTAAGAACTCATCACGGCTCATGCCGTCGGAGAAACCGCGCGGCAATACGCCTTCCACTTCGATATCTTCAAACTCGAGCGGCAACCCGGTTTCACGGGCTAAAATCAGCAATTTCCGCGCCACATCGGCGCCGGATAAATCATCGCGCGGATCCGGTTCGGTAAAGCCTTTTTCTTTCGCTAACAACGTGGCTTGCGAAAGAGTTAAACCTTCTTCCAGTTTACCGAAAATGAAAGAAAGCGAGCCGGACAGAATGCCTTCGAATTTTTCCACTTCATCGCCGGCAGCCAGCAAGTTTTGCAGGTTTTCAATTACCGGCAAACCTGCGCCCACATTGGTTTCATATAAAAATTTATGGCTCCCCTGACGCGCCGCTTCGCGCAATTCCTGATAATAGGCATAACTTGAAGTATTGGCTTTTTTGTTCGGAGTGACCACATGAAAACCTTCGCGCAACGCTCGAACATAAAGATTTGAAACGGATTGCGCCGAAGTACAGTCTACAAACACCGGATTCACCACATGATGCAGTTTAATGAAAGACAACAGCACATCGAAATCCGACGGTTGAATGGCATTTTGCAAGTCGTTTTTCCAGTCGTCCAAATCCAAACCGTTTTCGTTCAACAGCATTTTATTCACGTTCGCTAACGCGCAAACGCGAATTTCAATGTCTTTTTTGGCTAAAAACGCCTTTTGTTGTTTGATCTGCTCGATCAGCGCACCGCCAACACCGCCAACACCAACGAGGAAGACGTCAATGGACTTTTTATTGCTGAATAATCCCTGATGCGTAGCTTTTACCGCTTCAATCGCTTTATTCATCGGCACCACGGCGGAAATGGAGCGCTCAGAGGAACCTTGCGCAATGGCCACAATGCTGATATTAGCCTGAGCCAGGGAAGAGAAGAAACGCGCCGCAATACCTTTGGCGGTACGCATACCGTCGCCCACCACGGAAACAATGGATAAATCTTTAATGATATCCACCGGATCAAGGGCGCCGGATTGCAGTTCCCGGGCAAATTCCGTATTTAATACGCTCAGGGCGTGATCCGCCAATTTAGCCGGCACACAAAAACTGATGCTGTATTCGGAGGAAGATTGGGTAATCAAAATCACGGAAATTCCCGCTTTCGACATGGTTGAAAAGACGCGCGCCGCCATGCCGACCATGCCTTGCATGCCCGGGCCGGACACATTAAACATCGCCACATTGTCTAAATTGGTAATGCCTTTCACCTGCAAGCCTTCAGCGGCATTTTCGTCGCTGTCGATCACCGAACCCGGTGCGTCCGGATTGCCGGTATTTTTAATCAGACAAGGAATATTGGTTTGCACCAACGGACCGATAGTCCGGGGATGAATCACTTTCGCGCCGAAATAAGACAACTCCATGGCTTCGCGATAAGATAAATGCGGTAAGAGACGAGCATCCGGTACCAAACGCGGATCACAGGTAAACACGCCATCCACATCCGTCCAGATTTCGCAGGCGCTGGCTTTCAGGCAGGCGGCCAGACAGGCGGCGGAATAATCGGAACCGTTACGTCCCAGCAGAACTAATTCACCCTTTTCGTTTCCTGCGGTGAATCCCGCCATTAACACCAGGTTCCGTTTCGGGATGGACGCCACATCCACCCGTTTGGCGGATTCCGCAATATCCACGGAAGATTCCAAATAAGTGCCGTGCGCCAGTAACTTTTCCACCGGGTCAATCACCGTCACCGCATAGCCGTTGGCTTCAAACCAGACTTTCATCATGGCAATGGATAATTTTTCGCCTCGGCAATCGATGGTCGCTTTCACCACGTCCTCCACTTTACCGGCGGCGCGGATTTGTTCCAGTAATTCGGCGATTTGAGCGAACTCCCGGTCAATTAAAGCCTGAGTACCGGCAAGGTCGAAATTGTTATTTTCAGCGTGTAATCCTTTGATGATGTTATAAAAAATATTAACGGCTTCATCAAAATGGCAATCGGTAGGTTGGTTCAGACTCGCTTTTTCGGACAGGGCGACAAGGTGGTTGGTAATTTTGGCGGGAGCCGAAAGCACGCCGGCGGCTTGTTCTTCCAAATGAGCTTTTTCGATTAACCGGGCGGCTTGCAAAAACCGTTCGGGATTCGCCAGAGATGTGCCGCCAAATTTGAGTACACGCATAGGTTTTCCTTCTTAATATGTTGTGATTTGTGAATTGAGTTCCGTTGTAAAAAAGCCCGCACTTTTTCAGTTGCGGGCTTGATTGAATACCTTTCGTTCGCACTATCCCGCCGCTATGATGGTCATAATGGTGGTCATCGTCATGATTGTGAAAGTGCGGTCGAATTTCATGATATTTTTTCCGTAAAAACGAATGTGGTTAGAAATACCTAAAAAGACTTTATTTGTCAAATAGAAATTGCGTTAAAACCTATTTAATCACACCGCAAGCCATTCTGGCGCCGCCACCGCCCAACGGTTTCGGATGATCGGAATGATTATCGCCGCCGGCATGAATCATCAGCGAACGGCCTTTAATTTCGGACAACGCTTTCAAGCGCGGCGCCAATACCGGATTCGCCGCATGACCGTCAGCCTCGACATAAAGCGCCGGCAAATCGCCTAAGTGAGCGACATCAGACCAAGGATAACCGTGACCTTCCGCTTTAGTCGGATTCCAATGGCCGCCGGCCGCCAAACCCGCCGTAAGTTTGCCGTCTTTCTCCTGCGGTTCGCAGCTTGGATTTTCATGAATATGGAAACCGTGCAACCCTGCGGAAAGTCCTTTCAATTCCGGTGTAAACACCAATCCGTAAGGCGATTCGGTTATCACCACTTTTCCGACGGAACGGTTCCCTTTCACCGGATCCAATAATTGCATGTCGACGGTTAAATTTTCAGCGGACGTCGCCGTTTGGTGTCCGGTTTCCGCCGCATTCGCCGCCGCAGAAACGCCTAACGTTGCTAAACCTAATGCCAATAATGTTTTTCGCATAATTTCACCTACTAGAAAAAAACGAATTAAGTTAAAATAAGCTTCGCGACACTCAGTTCGAAAGCAATTCCAATATAAAGACTATTCAAAAAATATTCAATGAAAACGGCTTGGACGGAAAAAAATGACAATTCGGCAAAATCTTGAACATATTCACCAACAAATCGAAAACGCATGTCTGGCGGCGGGACGCAACAAAAGTGCGGTCAAATTATTAGCAGTTTCCAAAACCAAACCGGTGACGGACATTCAGACGGCAATTGACGCCGGGCAACGGGCTTTCGGTGAAAATTACGTTCAGGAAGGCGTGGAAAAAATTCAGTTTTTTGCGACAAAACATCCGGAACTGGAATGGCATTTTATCGGTCCGTTGCAATCCAATAAAACCCGTTTGGTGGCGGAACATTTCGATTGGATGCAAACGGTGGATCGCGCCAAAATTGCCGATCGGCTGAACGACCAGCGCCCTGCAGACAAAGCGCCGTTAAATGTGCTGATTCAAATCAATATCAGCGACGAAGCCAGCAAATCCGGGATTCGCCCCGAAGAAATGGCGGCGTTGGCAAAACACATCGAAAATCGCCCGCACTTACGGCTGCGCGGGTTAATGGCGATTCCTGCGCCCAGCGACGATATCGGCGAGCAGGAAAAAGCCTTAAACGCCATGAAAAATCTGTTCGAACAACTGCAGGCGCTCTGTCCGAACCAACAAATCGACACGCTTTCCATGGGCATGACGGACGATATGGCAAGCGCCATTAAATGCGGTTCCACCATGGTGCGTATCGGCACGGCGATTTTCGGCGCGCGCAATTACGGCTAACCGCATTATTTCACGCCGACGAAACGCACTTTGCCGTGTTGCAGCAGCGTGTTCATTAAATCCGCTTCCTGTGCGGCATTGTTCACTTTGCCTTTCAACGCGATCAGCTGCAACCGCAGATGATCGAGTTCATGAATGCGTTTCACCACGTCGCGAATATGGCGATCCAGCAACTCGCTCATTTCGTCTTTAGCCGCCGACGCATGTTTCAGCTCCAGCAACTGTTTGATTTCATGCAGCGAAATATCCAACGAACGGCAATAACAAATAAACGTCAGCCGTTCCAAATGTTCGTCGTTATACAAACGAAAATTGCCGGATGTCCGTTGCGGCGGCGGCAGCAATCCTTGTTTTTCATAAAACCGAACGGTTTCCACCGTACATCCTACGACTTGCGCCAATTTACCGATTTTCATTTTCCTTCCTTAACATGATCTACCTCAAAAAAGTGGTATTTATACCTTGACCCTGAAGCTACTTCATATTTTACACTATACGCCCGTTGAACAGGAGCCGTATTTGGAATGATCACATGAAAAAAATCGTATTTATTTTGACCGCACTTTTCGCCCTTCCGGCGATGGCGCATAACGTCTGGCTGCAAAAAGACCCGCAACATAACGACAATTACGTGTTGAAATTCGGTCACGAAACCGCAGAAAACTATCCCGAATCCAAGGTTAAATCCGTACGGGCGATAACCGGCGACGGCAAAGACGGCAAAGTGACGTTAAGTTTCCGCCCGGCACAGAACGGTAAAGGTGAAACCCACATCAAAGCGGATAACGCCGCCATAATTTATATGCAATTCGACAACGGCGTTTGGTCGAAATTAGCAAGCGGCAAATTCGTGGAAAAAAGCAAAAAAGACGCGCCCGATGCGGAATTTTCCCTTAATCCGGTGAAACTCGGTAAAGCCATTTTAAGCTGGAACGAACAGGCGACCAAACCGCACAATATGAGCTATGAACTGGTTCCGCAGAGCAAACCTGCGGCGGGAAAACCGCTGGCGATTTTAGTCCTGCGTAACGGCAGCCCCGTTGCCGGCATTAAAGTAGGATTGGGTGAAGACCAACCGGCGAACTTAAGCGATGCAAACGGCATAGCGCAATTCACGCCAAGCCGCGGCTTCAATAAAGTGTGGGCGGAATTCAACGAAAAAGTGACGGACAATCCCGATTATACCGATCGCAGCATCGAATATCTGTTGACCTTTGACGCGGACGAAAACCAATAATGAAAACTCGAATAATTTTGACCGCACTTTTACTGAGTTTCGCCGCCTCCGTTGGCGCTCACGGCCTATCGATTTTCGCCCAATACGACGGAACGGAAATCAGCGGCAAAGCCTATTATTCCGATCAAACGCCGGCGGCGGAAACCTATGTGGAAGCGGTTCGCGCCGGTGAAACGGAACCGGCGGTTTACGGCAAAACGGACAAACAGGGCGCATTTCGCTTACCGATTCGTGAAAACGCCGATTTCAGCGTAAATATTGAAGGCATGGAAGGCCACAAAGCCACCGCTAAAGTTAACCGCATTGAAAGTGCGGTCAATTCCGGCGCCGTTTCCAATGAAGCCGTTCTTGCCTTACGGGAAGACATCAACCGCCTGAAAGATAAACTGTATTTCCACGATATTCTCGGCGGAATCGGCTATATTTTCGGTCTTGCGGGCATGGCGGCGTGGTTACGCTCGCGTCAATCTAAAGGAAAGGATTAATGCATATTTCCGAGGGCATTCTACACAGCCAAACGCTGATTATCGGGGCGACGGCGGCGGTTATCGGCGTGAGTGTCGGTTTGCGCAAAACCGATTACGAACGATTGCCGCTTACCGCTTTATTTGCCGCCGCGTTTTTTGTCGCCGGCACGATTCACGTGCCTGTGGGAATCGGTTCCGTGCATTTAATTCTGAACGGTATGGCGGGATTGTTTCTCGGCTGGGCGGTGTTTCCCGCTTTTCTCATTGCCTTGTTGTTACAAGTCATCTTCTTTTCCTTCGGCGGCTTTGCCGTGCTCGGTGTCAATCTGTGCGTGATGGCGCTGCCCGCCGTTCTGGTGCACTTATTGTTAGGACGTTATTTGCAGCAATCTTTAAGTCGCGCCCGCTTAATCCTTTTAGGCGCCTCGGCGGGCGTAATCGGCGTGGGCGGCGCCGCGTTGCTCGCCTCGCTGATTCTGGCGTTTGACGGCGGCAAAGCTTATTACGATCTCATCCGATTGCTGATAGTCACGCACATTCCGGTCTTTTTTATCGACGGAATCATTAGCGCGGGCGTTTTACTCACGCTAAACAAAATGTCGCCCGCGCTATTACGGACAACACCATGAAACCGGCCATTTTTCAACCGCACTTTCGCCTCATTTTCACCTTTGTTTTAGGCTTAAGCGTGAGCGCCATTCAAAATCCGCAATGGTTGCTGAGCTTGCTCTGTCTTACGGCAAGCGCGCTGCTGGTTGTGCTGATTCGACAAGGAAAACCGCTGGCATTCTATCTTCGCCGCGCGCTGATATTTAACCTGTTCACTCTGTTAATTTGGTTGACGCTCAGCTGGAAAATAAGCGAAAACGGCCTAGAATGGCACGTGGCGGGCATGCACACGGCATTACTTATCACCTTGCGTATGAACCTGATTTTATGCACGATTTGGTTATGGTTAATCAATATGACCGACAGTATTTTGGTGCAGGCGGTGAGCAAATTACCGTTGCCGGACAAACTGATTCATCTGTTTATTCTGACGGTGCGTTATATTTCGCTGCTCGGCGAACTAAACCGGCAAATGGCGCAAGCCATGAAAGCCCGCGGATTTCAGCCGAAATTTAACCGACGCACCTTTTCCGTCATCGCTCAACGAGTGGCGTTATTGCTGATTCAGGCGATGGTGCAAGTGGAAAAAAGCGAAATGGCGTTAAAAGCGCGCGGTTTTCGCTTTGCTTCCCGTTCGTCGTTGCTGGATAAACCTTGGTGGAAAACAGTGGAAATTTCTACCGCACTTTTACTTATTATCGGGATTTATTATGCTCAGCGTTAATCATCTTTCCGTTCGGCGGGGCAATCAATGGGTTATTCGGGATCTCAGCTTTCGGCTTGAAGGAATCCGGCGCCTGTTCTTACAAGGCGAAATCGGAACGGGGAAAAGCACGTTATTGCAAGCGTTGCTGGGTTTTATTCCCGCCCAGCAAGGAGAAATCCGATTATTCGGCGCGCTTTGCCAAACGGAAAAAGATTTCCGGCCGTTTCGCGGTCGGGTAGGATTTTGTTTTCAGAATCCGGACGATCAACTATTCGGCCCGACCGTTTTGGATGATGTGGCGTTCGGCCCGCTTAATCAAGGTTTATCCAAACCCGAAGCCTATGCCGTTGCGCGGCGACAGCTGGAAAAACTGGGAATGGATTATCTGAAAGATCGCTCGGTTAACGTGCTGTCCGGCGGCGAGAAAAATTTCGTCGCATTGGCGGGCGTATTGGCGATGCGGCCGGAAATGTTGTTATTAGACGAACCCACCAATGGCCTGGACAGTAAAAATATCGAAAAACTCACCGCACTTTTACGCGATTTAAACCTGCCGATGTTGATTGCCTCCCACGATTCCGCCTTTACCGAACAACTGGCGGATTCGGTGCTGTGGCTGCAAAAACCGGAAAACGGCTAAAAAACGGCGTTGCGGGTAAATAACCTGAAAAGTGCGGTCAATTTTAATGAAGTTTTTTAAATGCCGCGCTTTTATTCGCGCTTATCTTTTTGTTTTATGATTTTCATCATTTCCATAATATGCGGCCTTAACCGGCTGAATAACGGATTGCCTTTGTCCTCCATCATCGGCTCGGTCATGAGTTTTAGCCCGACCGCAAATCGTGCGGCGATGTTGGCGCTCATCCCTTCTCGCTCTTTGGTGCGCTCTATAATCTCAAAAATATCATCGTGGTTAGGTGCGTCAAACTGCAGTGGTTCGCGTTCAACGACATTGCCGTCTTTGTCAGTGAGATGTTCTACGGTAATACGATATTGATGTTGTTTCATGTTACATCCCTGTATTGAGTTCGATTTCAAACCGCCCAAAAAGTGCGGTAGATTTTACCGCACTTTTACCTGCCGCTTATTTACTGATACTATCCGCCCAGTTGAACAATTCCTCCAAATCATAATCGCCCGAATGCGGTACATTCCACGGCATTTAATAATCCCACCCGTTTGCCGCTCATTTGCAATTTAACGGCAAGCATGGCGGAGATGGCGTGCGAAGTGTCGCGGTTGGCCGTACCGGCCCGAATGCGCCAATGTTGGGCGGCGTCGGGGTTGTTCACATAATTCATGGCGTTCATTATTCTAATAATGTCAGGCGGCGCGATGGTGCTTTTTGGGTTTCACCGTTTCAACTATTCGGAAAAACGTTCGATTCGAGCGCCTAAGCCGCGCAATTTGTCTTCGATGTGTTCGTAACCGCGATCAATGTGATAAATCCGATCTACCACGGTTTCGCCGTTTGCAATACAGCCGGCAAGCACCAAACTGATGGACGCCCGTAAATCCGTCGCCATCACCTGTGCGCCGGACAAACGTTCCACGCCGTGGATAATCGCCGTATTGCCCTCGATTTCCCCTTTTGCGCCCATGCGGATTAATTCCGGCACGTGCATAAAGCGGTTTTCAAAAATCGTTTCGGTGATTTTACTGGTTCCCTCCGCCACAACGTTCAGCAAAGTAAACTGCGCCTGCATATCCGTCGGAAAACCCGGGTGCGGCATGGTGCGGATATTTACCGCTTTCGGACGCTGTCCGCGCGAATCCAGCGTAATGGTGTTTTCCGTCACTTCCACCTGCATACCCGCTTCACGCAATTTTTCAATCACCGCATCAAGGGTATCCGCTTTGGTGTTATGACAAGTAATGCGGCCGCCGGAAATCGCCGCGGCGATTAAGAACGTCCCGGTTTCGATACGATCCGGCACAATGCTGTGCTCGCAACCGCCTAAACGGCTCACGCCTTCGATCGTAATGGTATCGGTACCGGCGCCTGAAATTTTCGCACCCATTTTATTCAGGAAATCCGCCGTATCCACAATTTCAGGCTCGCGTGCGGCATTTTCAATGGTGGTGGTTCCCTTCGCCAGGGTTGCCGCCATAATCAGCGATAACGTAGCGCCAACGCTGACTTTATCCATATAAATACGAGTGCCGGTTAAACGACCGCTGACCGTCGCTTTCACATAACCTTCATCCAGTTCGATGGTCGCGCCCATTTTTTCCAAGCCGGAAATATGCATATCCACCGGACGGGCGCCGATGGTACAGCCGCCCGGCAAAGACACCTGTCCTTCATGAAAACGGGTAAGCAACGGCGCTAACGCCCAGATTGAGGCGCGCATGGTTTTCACCAATTCGTAAGGCGCAACATAACGATCGATTTTAGACGCATCAATTAACACGGTTTTATCATCGCTGCGCTCAACGGTGACGCCGAGTTTTCGCAGAATTTCAAAAGTGGTGTCGACGTCTTTTAATTCGGGAACATTAATTAACTTAACGGGTTCTTCCGCCAGAATTGCGGCAAAAAGAATGGGAAGCGCAGCATTTTTCGCCCCGGAAATCCGCACTTCACCGCTTAATGTTGATTGGCCATATACACGGAATTTTTCCATTTTCGTTACCTCCTAATTTAATACGTTCAGAACGCGATCACGCGCCCATTTCGCTTTATCGTAGGTTTTAATGGTTAACGCATGAATTTCACCGGTTTGAAAATACGACATCAGCGGCGCATAAATCGTTTGTTGTTGTTTAATGCGCGACAATTTTGCGATATCGTCATTTACCACGATGACGCTGAAGTGCGCGTCTTCGCCTTGCGCATATACTTCATCAAGATTAAGGGCTTCTTTTAAAATACGTTCGATTTCTTGCGGTTCCATTCCAGAACTCCGTTGTAAGGTTAATGAGTTTGAAGAAAACCACTCAGCCACTGATCTAAATCGAACAGTTCGGCCAGGGTAAGTAATTGTGAAGGCGCATGTTCAATGGTCAGAGTTTTATCCGGCTCCTGAACCCGGCGCACTTGATGAATGAGATCACAAAGCAGCGCAAAACCCGCACTATCCATTCGAGTAATCGTTGATAAATCAAAAATTACGTTTTGGCGAGCAATTTGCTTGTCCGATAAAACGGCAAAACGCTGCTGCCACAAAGGCAACAACGTATCGCGCGAAAGCTCTCCAATTAATCGGAGAGCCATTCTATCATCATTTTGCGCTGTCGACCACGTGAGTTTTTCAGCTTGCGTCATAACATTATTTTTTGCTAAAAGTGACCGGAACGGCCGCTGCTTTCTGTACTTGCGCGGTTAAAGCGTCGATACCTTCTTTACGCAAAATGTTGCTCCATTCCTGTTTTTTGGTTTCAACCATGCTCACGCCTTCCGCCGTCATGTCATAAACCTGCCATTGTCCGGTTTTACTGTTTTTACGCCATTGGAAAGTAAGATTCAGCGGTTGCGCCTGGATCAGTTTTACCTTGACGCTGGCCTGACTGTCACCGTTTAATTGAGCTTTCTGAACTTGTACGTCTTGTCCGTTGTACATGGTTAACGCCTGAGCATAAGCCTGTTCGATAAATTTATCGAAAGCGGCAAAGAACGTTTCGCGCTGCTGCGGCGTGGTCGAACGGAAATACTGTCCCAATACCAACGATCCCGCATAATTGACATGCACATAAGGCATTAAATCGTTACGCACGATATTTTTCAGCATATTCGGATTGGATTTGATTGCCGCGTTATTGGATTTCAAATCGGCAAACAACTTATCCGCCGCCCGCTGCGTTAATTCATAAGGACCTTCCGCCGCCGTCACGGTTTGCACGGCCAAAAGTGCGGTCGCCAATACGATCATTTTTGATAACCACGTTTTAAATAAAAGCTTCATGATTACTCCTAAACTTTGCTTTCCTAATAAAATTACTGAGCCGCCGGCGTTTCGCCCGTCGCTCCGTCTTTTTTGTCCTTATCGCCGTACAGGAACTGGCCGATAAGATCTTCCAACACCATCGCCGATTTGGTATCTACAATTTTGCTTCCCTCTTTCAGCATGGCGGTTTCACCGTCATCAAAACCCACATTCAAAGAAATATACTGCTCGCCCAGCAATCCCGAAGTTTTAATGGAAAGTGAGCTGTTGTCGGGGATTTGATTGTATTCTTCATTCACCGCAATCGTCACTTGCGGCAAATAAGTTTTTTCGTCCAACGAAATGTCCGTTACACGACCAATCACCACACCGCCCACTTTCATCGGCGCACGAACTTTAAGACCGCCGATATTATCGAAAGTTGCAGTGATATGATAGGATTTTGTTTCGTTAAACCCTTGCACGTTGGCGACTTTCAGGCACATAAACACTAAGGCCGCAATACCCAGCAATAAGAAAAAACCTACCCAGAATTCATATTTAATTGTTTGTCGCATAATTTTTTAACCTAATTTTTAACTATTCCGCACGGGCTTGCCAGCCCCAAAAAACTGTTCCGTTTTTGACCGCACTTTTACGCCGCAAAGCCGATCCGATTTTTATCAACCGCCGAACATGATGGCGGTCAATACAAAGTCTAATCCCAATACCAATAAGGAGGCGTGCACCACGGTTTGAGTCGTCGCCTGACTGATGCCTTCTGCGGTCGGCACGCAGTCGTAACCGTTAAACAACGCCACCCATACGACGGTGAACGCAAAAACCAGACTTTTAATAAACCCGTAAACCAAATCTTTGGTGGCGACCGCATTTTGCATCACCGACCAAAAACTGCCGCCGTCTATGCCTTTCCAATCCACGCCGATTAAGGAACCGCCAATCACGCCCACCGCCGTAAACAGCACGGCTAAAATCGGCATGGCAATCACGCCCGCCCAAAAACGCGGGGCAATCACACGCCGGAGCGGATCCACCGCCATCATTTCCAAACTGGAAAGCTGTTCCGTCGCTTTCATTAAACCGATTTCGGCCGTCAACGCGGAACCTGCCCGCCCGGCGAATAAAAGTGCGGTCACCACCGGCCCTAATTCGCGCAATAACGCCAATGCCACCAACTGACCGACATTCGCTTCCGCCGCGAAATCTACCAGTACGACATAACCTTGCAAACCCAGCACCATGCCGATAAAAAAGCCCGACATCAAAATAATCAGCAAAGATTGGACGCCAAGCACATGCAACTGTTTAAGCAGTAACGGCGTGTGCTTGCGAAATTGCGGTTTGCCCACCAGCGCACCGAACAACATAAAGCCCGAACGTCCGAGCGCCTGCACGGATTTGATGGCGGCCGCACCGAAGTCAGAGATTAATTTCACAATCATTGGAATAAATCCCCCAAATAATCATCGGCGGGATAATGAAAACGCACGGGGCCGTCTTCTTTCCCTTGAATAAACTGCACCACTTGCGGATCTTCGCTTTTCAGTAAATCCGCCGGTTTGCCTTCCGCCACCACCCGTTTATTCGCAATAATGTAAGCGTAATCGGCAATACTCAATACTTCCTGCACATCGTGGGAAACTACGATAGAGGTCAGATTCAACGCTTCGTTCAAACGTTTGATTAAGCTGATAATCACGCCCATGCTGATGGGATCCTGGCCGGTAAAGGGTTCGTCATACATGATTAATTCAGGATCCAGCGCAATGGTTCGCGCCAAAGCCGCACGTCGCGCCATGCCGCCCGATAATTCCGACGGCATTAAATCCGCCGCACCGCGCAATCCCACGGCTTCCAGCTTCATCAGCACCATTTTGCGGATAATGGATTCCGGTAAACGGGTATGTTCGCGAATGGGAAACGCTACATTCTCAAAGGTCGAAATATCGGTAAACAAGGCGCCGGACTGAAACAACATTCCCATGCGTTGACGGGTTTTATACAATTCCGAACGAGACATTTTGCAAATATCGGCGCCTTCGAACAGAATTTCCCCTTGTTCCGGGTGCAGTTGCCCGCCAATCAGTTTTAACAGCGTGGTTTTACCAATCCCCGACGGCCCCATAATTGCCGTGATCTTGCCTTTTTCCACGCGCAAATTGAGGTTGTCGTAAATGGTTCGTTCACCACGTTTGAACGTGAGATTATTCACTTCAATCAGTGTGTTCTCACTCATCGCAATTTTCCATTTAATTTTCTCAAAAATAAAAGGCGGATTCTGTCAAACCCACCTGTTTGCCCTTGTATTTATACGAATGCATTTAAATTATAGACTGTCAAAATGCCAAAATGTTCGGCGCAGTAAAAAACCTTCATTTTTTTGACCGCACTTTTATTCCGCTTACGCCCCGATTACGGCAAAACTAATCTGTTCCAGCAAACGTTTATACAAATTGGTGGCATCGTTCGGACCGGCTTTAATTTCAATCACCGTCGCTTCTTTGCGCATATACGCCTGTTTCAGCACGGAACCCAAATCCGCCCAAGTGTAAGGACGGGCGTATTTGAGATCGAAAACCGACGCCGCTTCCGCAAAACCGAGATTATGCGGCAGCCGATAATAAGCGTTTTTCGCATCGACATCCACTGGCAGCATATCGAAAATTGCGCCGCCGTTATTATTAATCACAAACAGCACGAACGGCTGCGTCACTTTTTTCAGTAATGCCAAAGAATTCAAATCATGCAGCGCGGACATATCGCCAATCACGGCCGCAACCGCTTGATTCGCGCCGATGCCGACACCGACGGCGGTGGCGATTAAACCGTCGATGCCGCTGGCGCCGCGATTGGTATAAATCGGATAATTTTCGGTACGCTTGGTTAAGGCGTCCACTAACCGCACAAATAAACTGTTGCCGAGGAATAAGACCGCATTTTTCGGAAACGCCCGTTCAATGTGATGAGCCAATGAGGCTTCGTTCAAACTGCCGCCCACTTGTTGTTCGATGAAACTGGCGCAGAAATTCGATAACGCCACCGCTTCCAGCAGCCAAGGTTTTTGTCGCAACGGCGGATGGGCGCGCAGCCATAAATGCGCTTTGGCGTTAAAACGGGTTTGAATGTGGTGATAAGGATCAATCCGCTTCGGCGATTCGTCCACCAGCCAAAACTCGCCTTTAAAATCCGATAAAAACTGATTAATGCGTTTGCTGACGAAATGCGAACCCAGTTGAACCACAAGATCCGCCTGCAATAATTTTTCCCGCACGGTTTTGTTGGCCAGCCAGATGTCGGCGTAAGGCAACGTCGGTTCCACACCGGATTGCACGTCGGTTAACAACACCCAGCCCATGGTTTCCACCCAAAGTTTCAGCCCCATGCCGTGCCCTTGCGGCAATTTGCCCGCCACAATCACACCGCGCTTGGTGCGCCAGTCGTCCCAATGTTCGTGCATTAACACTTCCAGCTGCGGTTCCTGATATTCCGCCCATTTTTTGTTTTGTCCTAACCAGCGACGAACCGGCCCCAGCCAGACGTGTTCGTCAATTTCGTTCACATCGGCTTCATATAAAGGCTCGGCGAAAGGCGCATTGATATGCACCACGCCTTTCTCTACCAACTGGCGATGACAAGCCTGATCCAACGTGGAAATCAGCCATTTCGCGGCGTAACTCTGACTCGGTTTCGGTAAATTCACGGTCGCGACAGGATAATGCGCGAACATATTTTCCTGCAAAATCGCCTGATTGGCTCCGCATTCCAATAATTCGGGCGGACGATCCGCCGTTAAGACGATCAGTTTTTCACCGCTTTGACGCGCTTCCACAATCGCCGGATATAAATTGGCCGCCGCCGTGCCGGACGTTACAATCACCGCCACCGGCGAATTGGAGGATTTCGCCATGCCTAAGGCTAAAAAACCCAAACCTCGCTCATCAAAATGGGTATGGCAATGCACTTTGCCGCGTTCCTGTAAACGGACGGCTTCAAGAGTTAACGGGGTTGAACGCGATCCCGGCGCGATACACACGTGTTTCACGTTATGACGAACCAAAGTTTCCAAAATCACTTTTGACCAACAACGGTTAAAGGTGCTGATTGACATAGTTACTCTCCGTGATGTGTTAATAAGGTTAATAAGCCCGAGGCTTTGCGTTCTATTTCCCGCCATTCTAACAGGGGGACGGAACCCGCCACAATGCCCGCGCCGGCAAAAACGCGGATTTTATTCGATTCAATAAAGGCGGAACGAATAGTTACGCAGAATTCGCTGTGATTTTTGGTCATAACGCCCAATGTTCCCGCATACCAAGTGCGGTCAAAATTTTCCGTGTTTTTTAAAAAATCCAACGCTTTTTTTTGCGGCAAACCGGAAACCGCCGCGGTGGGATGAATCGCTTGTAAACAAGCGGCGTCGGAAAACTGCGGTTTTAATTCCGCCTGAATCCGACGACGCAAATGTTGCACGCGGCGAAGCTGTTTCAACCCCACTTCGCCCACATCCAGCCGCCGGACATAATTTGCTAAGTTATCACAAATATCCTGAACCACCAGCAGATTTTCGTTGTCATTTTTCGGATCGCTCAGTAACCATGCGGCTTCCCGCTGATTTTGAATCGGATCTTCGCTCATGGCGGCGGTGCCGGCTAACGCTTCCGTTTGAATAGAACCGTTGTGCCGGGCAAACAGACGTTCCGGCGTCGATCCCACAAAAGTCCGCTGCGGATTTTCCGCGTATAAAAAATGATAACATCCGGTATTTTGCTTTTCGCTTTCGGCTAAAAAATCTTTACCGTCAATGGGATTTGACGCAACAAAACAGGTTTCGTTCGCCAGAACGACTTTGGTGAAATCTCCGCGCTCAATGGCGTCGACCGCTTTTTGCACCCAGGCGCGCCAGCGGTTTTCATCCGCTTTTTGCGTATCGATTCGCAACGGTTGCCGCACCGGCGAAAGTGCGGTCGAATTTGACAACGTTTTTATCGCATCCAGCGCCGCCCGGCGTTCGCTTTGCGGATTTTGTGCGCCGTCCGCATAAAGCGTGGCGTACAGTTTGTTATCCGTCTGTTCCAATACCATTCGCGGCAACCAGAATGTCGCCCGTTTATCAAAGGTTAATCCGCCCACTACAAGCAAATCCGTTTGCCGGACAAATTCCTGCGCCGAAATCTCGCTGGAAAACGACCGCACTTTACCGATAGCGGCGATGCAGCGGGCGCTGTCGCGAAAGTTCAAATAATATTGCGGGAACGTCGCCTGCCCTTTCAGCCACGGCAACAGCGAACCGACTGCCGGCATTTCCGCCCGAAATGCGGTGATCGTCGGAGATTGCGGGGTGAACGGGTGCGTTTTGACTTGTTCTGACAACGCGTGCTGTAATTGTTCCATTTGCCTGCGACAGAGGTTAATCCATAAAAATGGCGGCTATTTTACCGCAAATAAAAAAATTTTTTTAGCAAATCTTTTATTCCGCCCGAAATGGGGGTAAAGTGCGGTTAATTTTCCGCAAGTTTTTTATTTCAGTAGTAAGGAACGTTCAATGACTTTTTTTCCTAAATCCGACAAACTCGAGCACGTTTGTTACGATATTCGCGGTCCCGTTCATCAGGAAGCGTTACGCCTTGAAGAAGAAGGTAACAAAATTTTAAAACTTAACATCGGTAATACGGCAGCATTCGGTTTTGAAGCGCCTGACGAGGTGCTGGTGGATATTATGCGCAATATCGCCACTTCGCAGGGTTATTGCGACTCGAAAGGTTTATATTCGGCGCGTAAAGCGATTGTGCAATATTATCAGTCCAAAGGCATTATGGGCGCGACGGTGAACGACGTATATATCGGCAACGGGGCGTCGGAACTGATTACGATGTCCATGCAGGCATTATTAAACAATGACGACGAAGTGTTGGTGCCGATGCCGGATTATCCGTTATGGACGGCCGCCGTTACCTTGGCCGGCGGTAAAGCGGTGCATTATTTATGTGATGAAGAACAGGATTGGTTTCCGTCCATTGAAGATATTAAATCCAAAGTCACGTCGCGAACCAAAGCGATTGTAATCATTAACCCTAACAATCCGACAGGCGCCGTTTACAGCAAGGAACTGTTGGAAGACATCGTGGAAGTGGCGCGCCAGAACGATTTGTTGATTTTTGCCGATGAAATTTACGATAAAATCACTTACGACGATGCGGTGCATTACCATATTGCGGCACTGGCGCCCGATTTACTCACGATTACTTTGAACGGCTTATCCAAAGCTTACCGCGTGTGCGGCTTCCGTCAGGGTTGGATGATTTTAAACGGTCCGAAAGCGCGGGCAAAAGGTTATATCGAAGGGTTGGATATGATTGCGTCCATGCGTTTATGCGCGAATGTGCCGATGCAGCACGCGATTCAAACCGCATTGGGCGGCTATCAAAGTATTAATGAATTTATTGTGCCGGGCGGGCGCTTATATGATCAACGGGAACGCGCTTATCAGCTGTTAAACGATATTCCGGGCGTCAGTTGCGTAAAACCGAAAGGAGCGTTATACATGTTCCCGAAAATCGATATTGAACGGTTCAATATTTATGACGACGAAAAAATGGTGCTGGATTTATTGCGTCAGGAAAAAGTGCTGCTGGTACACGGTCGCGGTTTTAACTGGCATAAACCGGATCATTTCCGATTGGTCTTTCTGCCGCATATTCAAACACTGGACGACGCACTGAGTAAATTTGCCCGTTTCTTAAGAAACTACCGCCAATAAGCGGAATCAATATAAGGTAAAAAAGCATCGATTGATGCTTTTTATTTTGCCTGAATAACGTTATTTTTCCGTCGCAAGCGGCAACTCCATTACAATCCGTAAACCGCCGAAAGGACTTTTTTCCGCCCAAACCCGGCCCTGATGCTGCTGCACGGTATTGACGACAATCGCTAATCCTAAGCCGGTTCCTCCGGTCGTTCGGGTGCGCGCCTCATCAACACGATAAAAAGGTTTAAAGATTCGCTCATATTCCTGTTCCGATACGCCGGCGCCGTTGTCGTCCACAATAATCATCATAAGATCGCTTTTCTTCAGCGTCATCAACGCGACAATTTTATTATTCGTATACTTTAATGCGTTCCGCAAAATATTTTCCAACGCACTGGCTAAGGCTTCTTTATCGCCTAAGATTAAATAGCGTTCGGGATGTTTAATTAATTGAATAAAAGTAAAATCGATCTTGCGATGTTCCGCTTCGAATTCGGCATCTTCAATCACTTCATTCCAGATGGAATCGACGGTCAGGTAATCCCGTTCCAATTGCAAACGTAACTGGTTTCTGGAAAGCAACAACAAATCGTTGATCATTTTATCCAAACGTTCGGATTCCATCTCAATCCGCTTGGTTTCCGGATATTCGCCCACGCGACGACGCAATAAGGCCACCGCCAACTGCAAACGGGTTAACGGCGTACGCAGCTCATGAGAAATCGAGGAAACCAATCGTTGATGGGTATCCAATAATTCCGCCAACGAGGTGGTCATATGGTTTAAACTCTTTCCTACCTGGCGTAATTCAATCGGTCCTTTATTCTCCAAATCGGGATTGGTGACAAATTGCCCGAGAGAAACCAATTCCGCCGCCTGTCTGAAACGCCTGATAGGTATACCGATTCTCCATGCCAATAGTAACAATACGGGCGTAGAGGCTAACGCAATAATCAACATAACCAGAAACGGATGAGCGAACAAATAAGAAAGAAAGACAAGATGCGTATCCACCGGAGAGACGAAATACATTAAATAAGCCACATCCTTAGGCTCATTATGTTCATTAATAAGATTCACGTTAACGGAAAAAGGCCCGACAATGCGTCTTTCATTAACCACCTGTACCATTGGATTGGAAAAATCGTTAGAACGAAAAATAAAATTCTGAACATCAGGATATTCGTCAGCCGAAGTTCCCGCAATTTCTTTCGTATCCGGATTAAACAATACGGCATGTAAATCACTTGTTTCTTCAGTAGGCAGCGAATTTTTGGCAAATCCTAAAATACGATAGATTTGATTTGTCCGGTAAACGGAAAGAATTTGTTTGTGATAGGCACGCAACTCCTCACTTTCCAGTTTCTCGGGCCCATGGCTGTCCAGAAAGTGCAAAAGAACGAATGTAATACTCAAGGTGGTAAAAATAACCAGCCAAAACGACGCAAGCAACTGAAAGGAAAGGCGATTAATGCGTCGATAAAAAAAGGAAAGCAAGACTTCCGCCTTATTATTCGTTATTCGGTCAATAAAATATAACCCCGTCCGCGCACGGTTTTAAACCAAGGCAAACCATGTTCGCGCTCAGGTAATTTTTTTCGTAAGTTTGACATGTGCATATCAATGGTGCGATCAAACGGTACCAGTTCTTTACCCAACGCTTCAAGACAAAGTCGCTCGCGGGAAATAATCTGTCCCTGATATTTCACCAGAACATATAACAACGCAAATTCCGAACTGGTCAGTTCCAAGGTCGAATCATGATAAACCACTTGCTGACGGGTCGGATAAATTTTCAGGCCGAAAAACTCCATATCCTGCATTTCATCCATTTTGGATGATAAACCCGAAATCGGGGCGGCATTGGTTGTCCGGCGCAAAATCGCTTTAATACGCGCAACCAGTTCTCTGTCATTAAACGGTTTCGGCAGATAATCGTCCGCGCCCAGCTCCAAACCGATAATACGATCAATATCGTCTCCGCGGGCGGTCAACATCAGAACCGGCACGACCGATTTCTGACGGATTTGCTTAAGGGTTTCGATACCGTTCAATCCCGGCATCATGACGTCAAGTAAAACCAGACAAATACTATCATCCAGTTTTTCCAACGCTTCCAGACCATTTTGCGCCGTCACGACTTCAAACCCTTCCAGTGACAGCAGTTCCCCTAAAAGATCCGTTAATTCGACGTCGTCATCAACTAATAAAATTTTCGTCATTAAAGTATCCTATGTATTTGATCAACGCTCCGGCTGAAAAATCATTTCCAGAACTGCCACCAACTACCCGATTCCTGTGGGGTAGCTTCAATAATGGCGTTATTTACCACTTCCCTTTTGGTTTCGGGTAACGGTTTATCCAGATTAAAATCCGTGACATTGCCCGCCTGATTAAAATTCACCGTTAAAGTATGTTGCTGCGGCGCTTCATACGCTTTTTGCTGCAAGTAAACGTAATACCAGGTTTGCGTACTGAAAGGATCCTGCAACACCGGCGTACCCAGTAAATATTTCACCTGCTCGCGCGTCATCCCCACTTGCAGTTTATCAACCGTAGATTTTTCCAGATAGTTACCTTGCGGTACATCGATGCGATACACGACTTTTTCCACCGTTGAACATGCAGACACCACAAATGACATGCAAAGTGCGGTCAAAATTAGTTTAATTTTCATTATGCCAGCCAGCCTTGTTGTTCTAATTTATAGATAATGATGATACAGAAACTTCAGAAAATTGCCAAATTAATTATCATGCTTCAGATTTCGTTGTAATTGATCGCGCAGATTTGCCGGCAATCCGTGAATCGTTAAACTGTCCGCTTCTTCGTCCCAGATAATGCGCTGATTCATTAACGCCGCATCAAAACTGATAGTGACGCCTTTTCCCGAACCGGAAAATTTGGTCAGCGCTTTTAAGGTCGAACGCACCGGCGGAATTGTCTCTTCCAGACCGTAATCCCGTTCATGGGTAAAGGAGGCGAAAGACCGTTCATTTAGAGTGGGCAATTCCGCAGAAAGTTCCGCTAAAGCGATGTCATCGCCGGCATGAATTTGCCCTTTACAATAATCGAATACTTGTTTTTTCACCGCTTGGGTCTGTTCTTTATTCAACTCACCCTGAACGCAGTAATCGCTCACCGCCTGCAATAAACACTGATTTTGCACTTGTGGGTTTAAACCTTCGTCCGCTCCTAAGAAATCCATAAAAAAATCACCGACTTTGCGCCCGACGCGACCTTTAATAAACGTTAAGTAACGGTTTGACTGCGCGTTCAACTGTAAATCCGTTAAATTAATCCGTGCCGCAAGATCAAATTGATTAATGTTCAGATATTGGGTCCGGTGAATCTCCAGATTTTCATCCACTAACATGCTGATTCGGCTGTCCAGCAATGCGATAAACAAATAATCCGTCGCTAAAAAGTTATATTGGCATAAAACCAGCGTACCGCTTTCCGCGAAGGCATATTTACCAAGCTCGGCTGCCAGTAATTGCGCGGATTCATAACTAAACGGCAGAAAATCCGTTTCCCGCTCCAATAACCGATTTAATTGCTGAGCAAACAACGATTCCCGCTTAAACACGCCGTAGCCTTTGGCTTTACCCTGATAAGCCCGATGCAGTTCGAGCATTAACTGTTCCACTTCCGGGCTGATTTGCAAAAGAGCGTTGCGTAATACGGTATCTAACTGAAAATTTCCGTCTTCCGTAGTTTGCTTAACCAGCTGATGTAACACAATTTGATTGACTGTAATGCTCATTTTACCGCCCGAATGAAAAGAAATTTATAAAACGTCGCTAATTATAACCGCACTTTACATGAAAATGTGATAGGATCGCGAAATTAAATCCACAGAAAATTCAGATCTGATTATGGCTAAAAACTCAAAATACCCGGACAAACAAGTTGATGCGGTTTTACACGACATGATCGCCGTGCTGGAAAAGCACCAGGCGCCCGTGGAATTGTCGCTTATCGTTCTGGGCAATATGGTCACCAATTTACTCACCAGCAGCGTGGAAACCCACCAGCAAGTCGCATTGGCGCAGGCATTTTCCGATGCGTTAATGAATTCGGTCAAAAAATAAGTCTGGCGCCGGAATGCTATGCTTTGGTTGAAAAACGGTAAAATCAAATTCGATCGGCAATATCGAGAGCAAACCTCCCAGAAAATATCCTGGGGGCATTGGTTTGCTTTCTTTAATATTATTTGGGCGGTTTTAATCGGTTCCCGCTACGCTTTCATTATCGACTGGCCGCATACGTTTTTTGGTAAACTGTACTTTTTCATCAGCCTGCTCGGGCATTTCAGCTTTGTCACTTTCTCGCTTTATTTGCTGGTTATCTTTCCGCTCAGTTTCATCATCAAAAACGAACGCACTTTTCGCGGAATTTCCGTAATTTTCGCGACCCTTGCCACTACCTTGTTACTGGTGGATACGGAAGTTTTCGCCCGTTTTAACCTGCATCTTTCCTCCGTCGTGTGGAATCTGTTGGTAAACCCTGAAAACGGTGAATTATCCCGTGACTGGCAGATTTTCTTCACGCCGATGCCGTTTCTGCTATTGGTACAGATGGTCTTTTCCCGCTGGGCATGGTACAAGTTACGCAGTCTGGAACGTCAAAAATGGATCCGTCATGTGGGTTTCGGCTTAACCGCATTATTTATTTTTTCTCATTTGATTTATGCCTGGGCGGACGCCGCTATTTACCGCCCGATTACCATGCAAAAATCCAATTTCCCGTTGTCTTATCCGATGACGGCGCGCTCGTTTCTGGAAAAACACGGTTTCCTGGATAAAGAAGAACATCAGGCAAAAATTAACCAGGAAGGCAACGCCGACGCCCCCGCCATTCAGTATCCGAAAAATACATTAACTTACGAAACGACAGCGGAAAAACCGAATGTGTTAATCATCACCGTTAACGGTTTGCGCCAAGATGCGCTTCAAGCGGAAAAAATGCCGGCCTTGTATGAATTTGCCTCTCGCGCAACCCGGTTTAACAATCATTACACCACCGGATTAACGGGCAATGGCGCCGTCACCGGTTTATTCTACGGTTTAACCGCCAACTACACCGACAGTTTATTGAATCAAAAACTGTCTTCCGTGCTGGTGGACAAATTACGCCGGGATCAATATCAATTCGGCTTATTTTCCGCAACGAACTTCAACGACAGCATTTTCCGGCAAGCGCTGTTTTCGCAAGTCAGAATGAAGCAAGGTAAGAAAAATAACGAAAGTGCGGTCAAAAATTGGCAACAATGGTTTAATCGCCGGTTAGCGGATACGCCGTGGTTCAGTTATCTCAGCTTAAATTTAACTCAACCGATGAAAGAGAAAAACTATAAGGATCTCGCTGCGGAACAACAGGCTTACGAACAACTGCTGAAGCAAACGGATCAATTGTTAAATCTTGTATTGTCCCAATTACAGGCGCAAAATCAGTTGGAAAATACGGCGGTGATTATCACCTCGGAACGCGGATATGTCTTCCGGAAAACGGAAAAAGAACAGCTGGAATATTTCGCGCCGGAAGCCATAAAAGTGCCGATGATTGTTTCCTGGAAAGAGTTGAATACGGGCGTCGAAAACAAATTAACCAGCCATATCGATGTGGTGCCGGCGCTGATGTACAACCTGTTCTGGGTAAAAAATCCGAACTCGGATTATACGTTAGGACATAATCTGTTCGATCATACTCAACGTCCGACGGAATGGGTTCTGCTGACGGATAGCCGTCGAAATGTCATTGTTGTGCCGGATGGTACGCAATATCACCTTGACCGCAAAGGAAACTATCAAAAATTTGACCGCACTTACGAAAAAACTTCATCAACGCGACCGCCGCTCGGCCTGTTCCTTGATGTTTTTACGCAAAGTCGATCTTTTATTGAAAAATAACGCTTGGACGATTATACTAGCGACCTAGCATCAATAGAGACTAGACGACAATGTTATTAATGAAAAATCAGAGAGTTTTTTATAACATTCCTTTCAATGCAACCGGTTCGGCAACACCGGTTAGCGCCTTTTTTCATACACCCATCTGTCTATCGCTAATCTCATTTATTTCACCGATTTGTTCTTTTTACGGAGTTATATATGAAGAATCACGTTCGTAGTTTTAAAACCTACATCCGGGACGAAATCATCAAAAAAGGCGGTTGGGTTAACGCTCACGCTCATGCTGACCGGGCATTCACCATGACCCCCGAAAAAATCAGCATTTACCATAACAGTAATCTTCAACAGAAATGGGATTTAGTGGATGAAGTTAAACGAACATCAACCGTAGAAGATTATTACGCCCGTTTTTGTCAGGCTATCGAATTAATGATTTCCCAGGGCGTGACGGCATTCGGTACTTTTGTGGACATCGATCCGGTTTGTGAAGATCGCGCAATTATCGCCGCCCATAAAGCCCGTGAAGTTTACAAAAACGACATTACGCTAAAATTCGCCAATCAGACATTAAAAGGCGTAATTGAACCGACCGCCAGAAAATGGTTTGATATCGGTTCGGAAATGGTGGATATGATCGGCGGTTTGCCTTATCGCGATGAACTGGATTACGGGCGCGGACTGGAAGCCATGGATATTTTGCTGGATAAAGCCAAATCTCTTGGGATTATGTGCCATGTGCATGTAGACCAATTCAATACGCCGAAAGAAAAAGAAACGGAACAACTTTGCAATAAAACTATCGAGCACGGCATGGAAGGCCGTGTGGTGGCCATTCACGGCATTTCCATCGGCGCGCATTCGAAAGAATACCGCTATGCCTTATACGAAAAAATGCGACAGGCTAAAATGATGATGATCGCCTGTCCGATGGCCTGGATCGACAGCAACCGTAAAGAAGAGCTTATGCCGTTTCACAATGCATTAACCCCGGCGGACGAAATGATCCCGGCAGGCATCACAGTCGCACTGGGCACGGATAATATCTGTGACTATATGGTTCCGTTATGCGAAGGGGATTTATGGCAGGAATTAAGTCTGCTGGCGGCGGGTTGCCGTTTCCCTAATCTGGACGAAATGGTGAATATTGCCAGTATCAACGGCCGCAAAGTCCTCGGCTTAGACGTTTAAAATTAATTCATCAATAAAAACCACCGTAAGGTGGTTTTTATTTCTCTGAAACGATTTTCGAATAAATGGCCAAAAACATAATAAGCAAAGCTTTGTTTTAATAACGGAGTGCTTTTATAACCATTCCGTCTGCAATAAAAAAGCAGGCGCTAAGCCTGCTTTTAGGAAGTTTTCCATAAATTGAGAATTAAGCGTTGCCGCCTGTGATTTTCGCTACTTCGGCCGCAAAATCTTCTTCCACTTTCTCAATACCTTCGCCCACTTCAAAACGGACGAAACCGGATACTGTGGCGCCGGCTGCTTTTAAGAAATCACCGACGGACTGTGCAGGATCCATAACAAACGGTTGACCGGTTAATGAAACTTCACCGGTGAATTTTCTCATACGACCTTCAACCATTTTTTCTGCGATTTCGCGCGGTTTACCGGATTGCATTGCGATATCCACTTGGATGTTACGCTCATGTTCAACAACATCCGCAGGCACGTCCGTCGGATTCACATAATCCGGACGGCTTGCCGCAACGTGCATTGCCACTTTTTTGAACAATTCTTCGTCACCGCCCTGACCGGCAACCAATACGCCGATTTTCGCACCGTGCAAGTAAGATGCGCGCGCGTCATCCAAGTATTGAACACGACGAATAGTCATGTTTTCACCGATTTTAGCCACTAACGCCGCACGTTTTTCTTCAAATTGCGCCGCTAACGCTTCAATTTCAGTGCCTTTGTTAGCCGCCGCATAATCCGCCACTTCATTTGCCAAGCCTAAGAAACCGGAATCTTTTGCAACGAAGTCGGTTTCACAGTTCATTTCGACTAACACACCGAAACCGTTTGCAATACGTGCAATGATCACACCTTCTGCCGCTACGCGACCCGCTTTTTTCGCTGCTTTAGCCTGACCGGATTTACGCATGTTGTCGATTGCCAATTCGATATCGCCGTTCGCTTCAACTAACGCTTTTTTACATTCCATCATACCTGCGCCGGTACGTTCACGAAGTTCTTTAACTAATGATGCTGTAATTTCAGCCATTTTCTTGCCCTCTAAAATTGAGTTGGAATTTGATTGAAATGCGATGTTGTAAAAACAACGTAAAAAACACCGCACTTTAGAATTTGAAATAAAACAGGGAACCTTCGCCCCCTGTTTTTTATGCCGGATTACTCTGCCGCTTCTTCAGCAAATTTTTCTTCAACCGCTGCTTCGGCTTTGCGACCTTCTTTCACTGCCGCGGCTGCAGCAGTTAAGTATAATTGAATCGCACGAGTGGCGTCGTCATTACCCGGGATAACATAATCAATATTATCCGGGCTTGAGTTAGTATCAACAATCGCGAATACCGGAATACCTAAATTGTTCGCTTCTTTGATGGCAATGTGTTCGTAATCGGCACCGATAACGAAAATTGCATCCGGAAGGCCCGCCATATCTTTGATACCGCCAAGGCTTAATTCCAATTTAGCCATTTCGCGTGAACGATCTAACGCTTCTTTTTTGGTTAATTTTTCAAATGTACCGTCTTGAGATTGCGTTTCCAAATCTTTCAAACGTTTGATTGACTGACGAACCGTTTTCCAGTTAGTCAGCATACCACCTAACCAACGATGGTTTACATAGAATTGCTGGCAATCTAACGCCGCCGCTTTAACCGCTTCGCTTGCCGCACGTTTTGTACCGACGAACAAAACTTTACCGTTGTTATTTGCGATACGGGTTAATTCGGCTAATGCTTCGTTGAATAACGGAAGGGTTTTTTCCAAATTCACAATATGAACGCCGTTACGCGCACCGAAAATGAACGGTTTCATTTTTGGATTCCAGTAACGGGTTTGGTGACCGAAATGTACGCCTGCGTTAATCATTTCACGCATTGAAACTTGTGCCATAATATTTTCCTTTTATTGGGGTTGAGCCTCCACATACCAAGTAAACCGACCGTTTGGCACCCCGATTTACCCGAACGATATGTGTGTGTTGTTAATAAAGTTAATTCGGTTATTTTTGAAAGCCAAAAATAACCGCGACTTTATACCATAAAGTGCGGTCAAAAACCAGCGAATTTTTTCCGAAATAAAAAAACAGGGCTTAGGAAGCCCCGTTTTCAATCCGATTACCACTGATACATATAGCCTGCGCCGGTCATACCGTAACCGCGGGTATCCGCACCTGCGCTGAGCTTAATAATATGTTTGCCGTTATCGGACAAGCGGGAATATCCCACCGCAATTGCATTTTCGTTGCGATAATTAGCCACACCGACGCCGACGCCGCTACCGCCGTTTTTCGTCACTTGCGGAATATTTGCCATCGCACCGGCTTGGGCAATTCCCGCCCGCAGTTTTTTGTCCACCCGGCGTACGTTTGCATTGGCATTATTCATGCTGTTACGCAATTGACTGACGTTAACCACGTCGGTATCCGCCGTTCCCGGCGCTACATTGCTAATTTTCTTGTCGTTCATGTTAATACCGTCGCTGTTTATTGTCGGACCGTTATTCACTTGAACCGTATCAGCCGTCACCGTATTAAATTTCGGATTATCCGACACCGCTACATTGATTGTTTTGCCCGAACCGCTGATTTCCACATTACGACCGGCATTAATCGCTACCGTGTCGCCGGCTTTCACGCTATTATCCGTTGCCGTATAAGTGTTCTGAGTGGCGCCGTTTGCCGTTGCATTATCCACAGACGATGTCACATTCCAGCTGACATTATTCACGGCATCAATCACGTTCTGCACTTTTGCAATACTGTTAGGCGTCACATTACCGTCCGCAACGGCTTTACCGTTTGCCGTGGTCATATTTCCCGTGTTCACGTCCACTGTCACATTACCGTTATCAACGGTGATATTCGCCGTAGTGCTGTTCACAAAATTTAACGTATTACCATCAATCGGCGTGGCTTTTTTGTTAATTTCATCCGTCAATGTTTTTGCAACCAAATAAAGCTGGGAACCGTTGATCGCATCGGTGGACGCCATCGAAATGTTACCCGCCGCCACATTTTTGATCTGGCGATACGTATTATTATCCGATTTACCTACTGACACTACGAGCCCGTCGCGTTCCGGTTGCCCCGCAAAACCGCTGTAAGTAATGCCGTTAATCGTGGCCGACGTTTCCGTGGTTGCCGTTTCCCCCGTTGCCGACCCCGAACCCAAGGCGACGGATTCATTCAATGTCGCGCTGGAATAACGTCCCAACGCCGTCGAATAGATTGCGTTGGCAACGGCATGCGAACCTAGAGAAACGGCGTCAATTCCGCTTGAATCGGACTGATAGCCCAGCGAAACGGAGGCATTTCCGGAAGAAACCGATTCAACGCCGATAGCGATTGCCGCACCGTCTTCGGTAACGCCGCTTACATTCGCTAAATGGCCGATGGCGATCCCCGCTACGGATGAAACCGTTGTCGCATTACCGATGGCGACGGCGTTTCTGGTTGAAATGGTAATTCCCTGACCAAGTGCGGTCGAATTTTGAGTAGAATTTGTATCGGAATTAATCGTGTTGTTCGTCCCGATCGCAACGGAATTATGGGAGTTAACCCAGTTATTCGAACCGACCGCCGTCGCGTTATCCGAGGCGACTGTCGAAACGGTATTTAAGCCCGTAATATTATTCGAAGAAGCCGCGCCGATAAAGGTACCAACCGTATTATGATAACCATAACCGATAGATTGAGAACCGTTGACATTATTGGTATCGCCGTATGCCTGCGCATATTCGCCCAGCGCCTGGTTGCCGTCACCAAATGCATTGGCGTGACTGCCGTTTACGCTGTTTTGATTACCAAAAACACTGGAACTGTTTGATGTCGTCAACACTTCATTGTATTGACCCACCACCGAATTACCGTAACCGGTGCCGGCTATCGGTGCGACATATGTCGACCCGTTGCTCGTCGGCGAATCCGCCGGCGCGGAATATGCCGGAGCAATAGCGTTGTTTTGGCTAACGCCATTGGCCGCGTCATTCTCCGCATAAATGAGTGTTGTTGTATCGGATGCGGTTGCAGTTGAGGCTGCGAACGCAGCAACCATTCCCATGGTTAACGTATTAATTTTCATAGTACCCCCTTATTGGTTCCAAAATAATATCAAGACAAAAAATAACTTATCTTTACAAAGATATTTATTAGAATAGACTTAATTTACAATTTTATTGGTACGACCACAGTCAAAATCAGGTCTAACCACTTATTAATCCGACCGCACTTTCAAGATAAAAAAAACCGCTGAGAAATCCCAGCGGTTTATTTTTAACTTTTATCTGTTAATTATCTTCGTTCTGCTTCATAAAAGATTCATTCACTTCAATCTTCGCTTTCGCCCGTAATGACTGCAACAAATGGATCTGAGCATCACGCATTTTATCCTGTAACACTTGCGCGTCGAAACGCTGACGTAAAGCATCGTCTACCTGCCCGTCTTCCACTTTGTCTAATGCCACGATCATCACATCGCCGTTATTGGCTTTTGCCGCCTTATAAGCGGTCCGGTTTTCTTTCGGCTGCATCGTGAAAATAATATTGTTTAAGGCCGGATCTTTATTTTCCGCATAAACCCATTTTTCTTCCGCGCCGAAGCTAATACCCGCCGGTAACGGTTTATCGGCTTCCAACTCTTTAACAATATTCTCGGCTTGCGCCAAAACGGCGGTTTCCGCTTTCTGACGTTTTAAGAAATCGGTAATTTCCTGACGGGCCTCCTCCAGACTTCTGGTGCCTTCCGCTTTATGATCCACTACGCGAACGACGATGGAATGTTGATCGCCCACATTCATCGGTTCGGAATTCACATTGCCTTGCGACACGTCACCGTCAAACATTGCATTCACCACAGACGGGAAATTCAATTCCGCCGGCACGCCGTTACGCGGAAAATAATCGGTTTCTTTGACCTCCACACCGGCCGCTTTCGCCGCGGCGGTTAATGAAGTGCGATCTTCGAAGGCTTTCTCCGCCACCTGTTTTTCCAGCGAATAAAATTGGTTACTGACCAAATCCCGACGAATAGCCTGAGTAATCTGTTCTCTTACTTGTTCAAGCGGCAATAACGCGGAATCTTTGCGATCCAATACCCGAATAATATGGAACTGACCGTCCACATTGACCGGCGTACTGTAACGGCCGACTTCAAGAATCGTTGCCGCATCTTCAAATTCTTTAGGCAAATCGCCGGCGTTCAACCATCCCAAATCGCCGCCGTTTGCGGCAGAAACTTTATCGTTGGATTTCTCTTTTGCTACAGTAGCGAAATCCGCACCTTTTTGTAAGGCTTCATACGCATCCAAAGCATCTTTTTCGTTTGCCAGTTGAATATGAGCGAGGCGTTCTTGGCCCTTGGTGGTGAAATCCGCTTTATGATCCTGATAATATTGCTGAATTTCCACATCAGTCACTTTCACCGCTTTTTCCGCAATCGCCGGCGTTAAATCCAGATATTGCACTTTAATTAATTCCGGAACGGTAAATGCCGATTTATTCGAATCGTAATAATTCCGGATTTCTTCTTCCGTCACCGTTTGCTTCGCAATTTCGTCCGCTAACGGTAAATGCGCCAAACGCACGGTGCGGGACTGAAAGAATCCTTTGGCGAAGGCTTCCTGACTGGCCGGCACTAAAAAAGCGGTATCCGTCAATGCACTTTGCAGTTGCGCCAAACGTAACGCTTCGCGCAAATATTGCGCATAAGCGTCCGAGCTTAAATTATTGTTACGCAGGAATAATTGGTAAGTTTCATTACTGAATTTGCCGTCCACCTGAAATTCCGGCGTACGCACAATTTCCCGTTTAATCTGTTCATCACTCACGGCAATATTCAGTTCGTCACCATATTGGCGCAATAATTCCTGATCAATCAAACGGTTAAGCACGGTCTGGCGTAATCCCGCGGTAAATTCCGGTGTGTCCGATAAAGCGGCGAACTGCGGGCCTAACTGTTGTTCCAGACGTTGAAATTCATTGTTATATTGCTGTTGAAAGTCTTGTTGGGAAATTTCTTCACCGTTCACTTTTACGGCCGAGGTATCGGAAGACGAACCCAGATAGCCGTACATTCCCGAAATCACGAACGAAACGGCAATGGCGCCTAAAATGGCTTTCGAGACCCAGCTATTGGCGGCATGGTGCAATTTTTCCATTAACATGGCGGTTAATCCTATATTTAAAAATAAAAATCTCGTCGATTATAAAATAAAGTGCGGTGAAAAATAAGCAAATTTTTCACCGCACTTTTAACTTATCAGGAAGTTCGTCCGCCGAAGCGTTAATTTGCTACACGCTCAATCAACTGCTCGAACGCCATTTCGTCATAACCTTCTTCATAAAGCGCATCATCGCCGGAATTGCGTAACTCCCGATTATTCAAGGTGAGACAGCCGTATTGTTCAAGTTTGCTTTTCGTAAATGCCGAACGGAACGCGGAACTGGTATTATTCAAACTGATCACGCCGATGGTGGATTGGTGGCATTGAAATTTATTGACGAACACCAGATTATATCCCGATTCGCGAATGTAACCCGTTTTATTCAGGGCGGCGCCGAAAATTTCTTCTCGCACCAGTTTGTTGGTATTTTTCACAAAAACATTGCGTCCGCCCGCGCGGATATAAGCCGCCGAAGTATTGGACAACGCCTGAATTTGCGGCTTATTCAAAGAATATTTGGCGAGCTTCACCAAATCCATGGCACTCGAAACATTATTACTGGACAATCCCGAACTGTCGCTGAAACGCGTGGATTTCATGCCTAATTCTTTCGCTTTTTCATTCATCTTACCGATAAATTGAATACGCGACATCCCCGCCGAACGCGCCAGCGCATGGGCCGCATAGTTATCGGAATGCACCAACATGGCTTTCAATAATTCACCGCAAGGCATCGGCGTATATTTCGGCAATTTGGTGTGCGTGCCCTTAATGTAATCGTTATCTTCATCCGTAATCGATGCCGTACAGTTTCGGTTACGGTTATTTTCCAAAAATACGTTTGCCGTCATCAATTTCGTTACCGAGGCGATAGGCTGCACGGAATAAGGCGAACGGCTTTCCAATACTTTGTCGTGGGTAAAATCATAGACCACATAAGATTGCGCCATCGCAAAAGACGGAAGAAGCAAAAGAATCGAAAAGGCTTTTTTTAACATAACTTGCGAACTGGATAAGAAATAAACGATTTATTCTAGCAGTTTTTTTACGGGCTTACTATTCTCACAAGCGTTTAAATATTAAATATTTCCCGGCTTTCTTACATAAAAGTGCGGTCAAAAAATCTTATGTTTTTTCGACCGCACTTTATGCTTTTATCTGATGACGGTTTTCATCGTCTTCGGCGATTAGTTCACCGTCGGTTTGTGTTTCGAAGTTTTACGCGGACGCGGCACTTTCACCGACCCCACCGGCGCCAATTTCACAAACTCTACGCCCTGCGGCGGATTTTCCAAAGCGATCGTTAACACTTCGTCAATGGTTTCCACTGCATGAATGGTCAGACTTTGTTTGGCGTTTTCCGGGATTTCCTCCAAATCTTTCACATTATCTTTCGGAATAATCACCGTCTTAATCCCGCCGCGATGGGCCGCTAAAAGTTTTTCCTTTAACCCGCCAATCGGCAACACTTTACCGCGCAGGCTGATTTCGCCCGTCATCGCGACATCGGCACGCACCGGATTTCCCGTTAAACAGGAAACCAATGCCGTACACATGGCAATCCCCGCGCTCGGGCCGTCTTTCGGCGTGGCGCCGTCCGGCACGTGAATATGGATATCGCGTTTTTCGTGGAAATCAGTGGCGATCCCTAATTTTTCCGCGCGGGAACGCACCACCGTCATCGCCGCCTGGATGGATTCTTTCATCACATCTCCCAGCGAGCCGGTGAAAGTCAGCTTACCTTTGCCGACCACGGAAGCGGTTTCAATGGTGAGCAAATCGCCGCCCACTTCCGTCCAGGCCAGGCCGGTCACTTCGCCTACACGATTTTGCGTATCCGCCAGACCGAAGTCAAAACGTTTCACCCCGAGATAATCATGTAAATTATCGGCATTCACCACCAATGTTTTCACTTTCTTATCCAGCAGTAAATTTTTCACCGCTTTACGGCAGATTTTTGAAATTTCGCGTTCAAGCCCGCGTACACCGGCTTCACGGGTGTAATAGCGGATAATGTCTAAAATCGCGCTGTCTTCAATGGTCAGTTCGCCTTTTTTCAATCCGTTGCGTTCCATTTGTTTTTGTAACAAATGGCGAGTGGCGATATTGAGCTTTTCATCTTCGGTATAGCCGGAAAGACGAATCACTTCCATACGATCCAGTAACGGTCCCGGAATATTCATGGAATTTGAGGTCGCCACAAACATTACATCGGATAAATCATAATCCACTTCCAGATAATGATCGTTAAATTTTGAGTTTTGTTCCGGATCAAGCACTTCCAATAACGCCGCCGCCGGATCACCGCGATAATCCATCGCCATCTTATCAATTTCATCCAGCAGGAATAACGGATTTTTTACTCCGACTTTTGCCATTTTCTGAATCAGTTTACCCGGCAACGAACCGATATAGGTTTTGCGGTGGCCGCGGATTTCCGCTTCATCACGCACGCCGCCTAATGCCATACGCACGTATTTACGTCCGGTCGCATTGGCAATAGATTGCCCTAAAGAGGTTTTTCCCACTCCCGGCGGTCCGACTAAACAAAGAATCGGCCCTTTGATTTGGTTCAAACGGCTTTGCACCGCAAGATATTCCAGAATGCGCTCTTTCACCCGTTCCAGACCGTAATGATCCGCGTCTAAAATTTCCTGCGCTTTCAAAATATCTTTTTTCACTTTAGTGCGTTTATGCCAAGGCACCTGCAACATCCAGTCGATATAACCGCGAATAACCGTCGCTTCCGAAGACATCGGCGACATCATTTTCAGTTTTTTCAACTCGCTTTCCACTTTTTCTTTCGCTTCCGCAGGCAGCTTCGCTTCATCCAGTTTTTTACGCAGCTGATCGATTTCGTTATCCGCTTCCGCTTCTTCGTCACCGTCCAGTTCTTTGCGAATCACTTTAAGCTGTTCGTTCAGGTAATAATCGCGCTGTGTTTTTTCCATGCGTTCTTTCACCTTGGAACGAATCCGTTTTTCCACTTGCAGCAAGTCCGTTTCGCTTTCCATCGTGCCAAGCAAGTATTCCAAACGTTCCTGAACGTTAGCGCGCGCCAAAATTTCCTGTTTATGGCGCACCGCCACCGGCAAATGCGCCGCCAGCGTATCCGCAAAGCGATCCGCATCATCAATGGCGGAAAGCGCATTCAACACTTCGGGTTGAATCTTTTTATTCTGCTTAACGTAGTTTTCAAATTCTCTAAATGCCATTTGACGCACGACATCAATTTCTTTGGCATCGCTCCAAACCGTATCCACCAATTCGACGGTCGCCGTAAAAGCATCCGTATCGCTGATGCTGACGATATTGGCGCGTTGCTGACCTTCCACCAGCACTTTTACCGTGCCGTCAGGCAGTTTCAGCATTTGAATAATGTTCACGATTGTGCCGACGTTGTATAAATCCTTGGCTTCGGGATCTTCAATTTCCGCCTGTTTTTGCGCCACAAGCAACAGCTGTTTGCCGGATTCCATCGCTTGATCCAAGCTGCGAATGGATTTATCGCGACCGACAAACAACGGCATCACCATATAAGGAAAAACCACCACGTCACGAAGTGGAAGAAGCGGTAATTCCCGGCGTTCAATTTGTTTTGCGTTCATATTTATATACTCTTTCTTCTCTTTAAATCTGTCGATTAACAGGTAAGTGGGGGCAAAAAACGAAAGTTCAAGCTTAGACTAAAAAGTGCGGTCAAATTTAACCGCACTTTTTTAACGCTAAATGAGAGACTATTTGAAAATTAATTTCGGCTTCTCGCCTTTTTCAATCACATCTTCATCTACGATAACTTTGGCTAAATTTTCTTGCGACGGTAAATCGTACATGGTATCCAGCAAAACGCCTTCTACAATGGAACGCAAGCCGCGCGCGCCGGTTTTACGCGCCAAGGCTTTTTTCGCCATCGCTTTTAAGGATGCCGGGGTAAATTCCAGCTCGACCTCTTCCAGCCCGAATAACGCCTGATATTGCTTGGTCAGCGCATTTTTCGGTTCGGTTAAAATTGAAATTAACGCATTTTCATCTAATTCGCTTAACGGCGCAATCACCGGCAGACGACCGATAAATTCCGGAATCATACCGAATTTGATTAAATCTTCCGTTTCAATTTGTTTGAACAAATCCGTCAGCGTAAGTTCATCCCGTTCGCCTTTAACTTCCGCATTAAAACCGATTCCGCTGCCCACATGCACGCGTTTTTCAATGATTTTATCCAATCCCGCAAACGCACCGCCGCAGATAAACAGAATTTTCGAGGTATCCACTCGCACCATCTCTTGTTGCGGATGTTTACGTCCGCCCTGCGGCGGAACGGCGGCAATCGTGCCTTCAATCATTTTCAGTAACGCCTGCTGTACGCCTTCGCCGGACACATCGCGGGTAATTGACGGATTAGCGGATTTACGGGTGATTTTATCGATTTCATCGATATAAATAATTCCCTGTTCCGCTTTTTCCGTATCGTAATCACAGTTCTGCAGCAATTTTTGAATGATGTTTTCCACGTCTTCGCCCACATAACCGGCTTCCGTCAACGTGGTAGCATCCGCCATGGCAAACGGCACATTCAGCATACGGGCAAGGGTTTGCGCCAATAAGGTTTTTCCGCTTCCGGTCGGTCCGATTAACAACACGTTACTTTTGCTTAATTCCACTTCATCGGTTTTATGCCCGGAGCGCAAACGTTTGTAATGGTTATACAGCGCAACCGCCAGCACTTTTTTGGCATAATCCTGACCGATAACATAATCGTCCAAATGCGCGCGGATTTCGTGAGGCGTCGGCAATTTCTCTTCAATTTTGTCCGCACTTTCTTCCTCTTCCGCTTCAATTTCTTCATGCAACAAAGTATGGCATAAATCAATGCAGTCGCCGCAAATATAACCCGATGTGCCGGCGATGAGCTTGCCCACTTCGTCCTGCGACTTGCCGCAAAACGAACAACGTGTATCTTTTTCGTCTGTCATGTTATCTCTCAATCCTTAGCCGCGTTTTACCAAAACGCTGTCGATTAGTCCGTAATTTTTCGCTTCTTCCGCAGACATAAAATTGTCGCGATCGGTGTCTTTTTCGATTTGTTCCAACGGTTGACCGGAATGGAAAGCCAGGCGTTCATTCAGCGTATGTTTGATTTTTAAAATTTCCTGCGCATGAATCTGAATATCCGACGCCTGGCCGCGGAATCCGCCCAAAGGCTGATGAATCATCACCCGGGCATGCGGTAACGCTGCCCGCTTGCCCGCCGTACCGCCGGCTAATAAAAACGCGCCCATGGAACAGGCCTGACCGATACAAAGCGTGCGTATATCTGGTTTGATAAACTGCATGGTGTCGTAAATCGCCATCCCCGCCGTGACGGAACCGCCCGGGCTATTAATGTACAGATTAATGTCTTTATCCGGATCTTCCGATTCCAAAAACAAAAGCTGGGCGACGATCAAATTCGCCATGTTGTCTTCCACTTCGCCGCTTAAAAAAATGACGCGCTCTTTTAAAAGACGCGAATAAATATCGTACGAACGTTCGCCGCGCGAAGTCTGTTCAATCACCATTGGAACCAATGCCATAAAGTTCTCCGTTAAATTCGGTTAAAAAATCGTTCGGTTATTCTACCTGAAATTCGTTCGAAATGAAAAAGTGCGGTCAATTTTCGGCAAGTTTTTAAAACTCACGTAAAATCGACCGCACTTTACGAATCAGTCAGCCAAATTATGCTTGCGGATTCATGATTTCATCGAACGAAGCTTTTTTCTCAGTCACTTGCGCTTTCGCTAATACCGCGTCAACCGCTTGTTCTTCCAATACCACATTACGTAAGTTTTTCATCAACTCGTTGTTTTTATTGTAGTATTCGATAACTTCAGCCGGTTGTTCGTAAGCGGAGGCAATATCCTCAATCATGGCTTTTACGCGATCTTCATCGGCTTTTAATTCGTTTGAAGCAATGATTTCGCCGAACAGTAAGCCCACTTGAACGCGACGTTTCGCTTGCTCCTCGAACAGTTCGCGCGGTAATTGCGCCGCTTGTTGCGCATTGCCGCCGAAACGTTGCGCGGCCTGGCCACGTAACACTTCGATTTCCTGATCAACCGCCGCGAAAGGCACTTCGATCGCATTTTCAGCTAATAAACCGTCGATAACCTGTTGTTTTACGCGTGAAGTTAACGCATTTTTCAATTCGCGTTGCATATTTTTACGGATTTCATTACGTAAATCCGCTACGGTTTTGGTATTCGGACCGAATTTCGCCACGAATTCATCGGTTAATTCAGGCAGCACCATCACTTCCACTTTTTTCAGGGTAATAGCGAATTTCGCCGCTTTGCCTTTTAAGTTTTCGGCATGATATTCAGCCGGGAAAGTGACATCGATATCGAACTGCTCGCCGGCTTTGTGACCGACAATACCGTCTTCAAAGCCCGGAATCATACGGCCTTGGCCCATGAGTAATACGAAATCGGACGCTTTGCCACCTTCAAATTCTTCACCGTCGATAGTGCCGGTGAAATCGATGGTTACGCGATCGTCCGCTTTCGCCGCATCCTGACTTTCAGTCCAAGTCGCCTGCTGTTTGCGTAACACTTCGACCATGTTGTCCACGTCCGCTTCAGTGATTTCAACAACCGGTTTTTCAACTTTAATATTTTCCAAACCTTTTAATTCAACTTCAGGATACACTTCGAACGTCGCAGTGAATACAACGTCTTTGCCGCTTTCTGCGTTTTCAACGGCAAAAGTCGGGCGACCGGCAAGGTTTAATTTTTCTTTAAACGCTAAATCGAAGAAATGACGCGGCAACAGGTCGTTTAACGCTTCGGAACGTGCGGATGCGCCGAAACGCTGTGCGATGATGTGGTGAGGCACTTTACCTTTGCGGAAACCGTCTACGCGCGCGTTTTTGGCAAAACCTTTTAATTGCTCGCGAACGGCCGTTTCAACTTCATTAGCAGGAATAGTGATAGAAACACGACGTTCTAAACCTTGAGTTGTTTCAATTGTTGACATTCTTGTTTTCCTTTAAGTAAATTTGAATGAATTTAGCTATATTTGGCTATAAAACTGGCGAATTATAGCGAAAGATTCAGATTTCGTCGAGAAAAAAATTTGTACATAAAAAATCCCGTCTCAACGGACGGGATTGCATAAAAAACCGGATTTTACAGTGATTTCGGTAAACGAATTTTTTGCCCCGGGAAGATTTTATTTTCGTCTTTAATCACTTCTTTATTAGCTGCCACGATTGCCGTATATTTTGCACCATTACCATAGGTTTTTTCCGCAATTTTCCACAGCGAATCGCCTTTCTGGATGGTATAAAATTCGTCATCGCCGCCCAGCGAACCGTTCAATACTTTAATGGCGTCGATATTCACCGATTCGATACCTTCAATGTTGCCCGCCATCAAAATGGCTTTTTCCGCCGCTTCCGCCGTTGCGGCCACACCGGAAAGTTTTGCCACGCCGTTTTCAACGGTTACGGCCACATTATCGATACCCGGATTATCTTCGGCGATGTGATTCGTCACAGCCTGAGATGCGTCTTCTTCTTTATTGAAGATTTTTTTACCGATGTTTCCTACAAAATCAAATAAGCCCATTTTTCTTTCCTCTGTTAATGTGCAAGCGAACGGTGAAACCGTACAATTTTTACGGTGCGGTTGTCACGCAAAAAACTGCATAAATTCCGACCGCACTTTGCTATTTTAGTTCAGATTATTCATCGATGTAAATCGGCCTGACCAAGTCATGCGTTTAAATGTTGTTCATAAGCCGTCAAGGTGTTCGCCATTAGCATCGCGACCGTCATCGGCCCGACGCCGCCGGGAACCGGGGTAATAAAGGCGGCTTGTTCCGCCGCTTTGGCATATTGCACGTCACCGCGCAATTTGCCGTCTTCGCCGCGGTTAATGCCGACGTCGATAACGATTGCGCCCGGTTTCACCCAATCGCCGTCGATAAATTCCGCTTTGCCTACCGCCACCACCAGAATATCCGCTTGCCGAACGTGACTTTCCAAATCTTTGGTAAAACGATGGGTCACGGTGACGGTGCAACCGGCAAGCAGCAATTCCATAGCCATCGGGCGGCCGACAATATTCGAAGCGCCCACAATCACGGCGTGTTGACCATGCAAATCCCGCCCGGTGGTTTCCAGCAGTTTCATAATTCCGTACGGCGTGCAGGCGCGTAAAGTCGGGATGCGTTGACATAAACGCCCCACATTATACGGATGAAAACCGTCCACGTCTTTATTCGGCGCAATCCGTTCAATCACTTTGGTGCTGTCAATGTGTTTCGGTAACGGTAATTGAACTAAAATGCCGTCTACATCGGGATCCCGATTTAACTCGTCGATAACGGACAATAATTCCGCTTCCGTTGTGGTTTCCGGCAGATCGTAAGATTTGGAGCGAATCCCGATTTCCGTACAGCTTTTCCGTTTGCTACCCACATAAACCTGCGATGCAGGATCCGATCCCACCAGAATCACCGCTAATCCGGGAGCCCGTCGCCCTTGTGAAACATATTGCTGAATTTTCTGAGTCAGTTCCGATTTGATTCTTTTCGCCAGTTCCGTACCCGAAATTACTTCTGCCGCCATGAATTTTTCCTTTAAATTAAAATAAGTCACGAAAACGTTTGCTATTGTCGCAAAAATTCCGTGCGAATGTAAGTCTCTCTCGGTGAAATTGACACAATTTTGAGCGTTCAACGAAAAAAACGAAAAAAATGATTGACTGAAATGGAAAGAAACTTATAATGCACACATCTTGTCGGCGAGTAGCGCAGCTTGGTAGCGCAACTGGTTTGGGACCAGTGGGTCGTAGGTTCAAATCCTATCTCGCCGACCATTTCTTTTTATGTTTCCTTTGAATTTTCTTAACAGAAATATCCATTTGAATTGCGCCCTTAGCTCAGCTGGATAGAGCAACGCCCTTCTAAGGCGTGGGTCAAAGGTTCGAATCCTTTAGGGCGTGCCATTTCAATCTTCAAAAAACAACGAAAAATTTGCCCGCACTTTTACTTTATCGTTCGATTCGTTAAAATGGTCGCATCTTTTTTCTGTTATCGGGTTATCTTTGAAAGGTTTAGTTATTCGAATCAGTGTGGCTCTGGCGCTTTTATTGTGGGCGGTGGATATGGTTTTTCCATGGCAGCAGATTATTCGTTCCGAAGCCAATCACTATGAGGCAATTCAGGAACGCGGCGCATTAGTGGTGGGCACCGTCAATAATTCCGTCTCTTATTTTATCGATCCCAACGGTAATCCTGCAGGCCTGGAATACGATTTAAGCAAAGCCTTTGCCGATTATCTGGGCGTAAAATTAGAGGTGAAATCGCTGGATAACAGCGATGCGCTATTCGAAGCGTTACAAAATAACGAAATCGATATCGCCGCCGCCAATCTGTTACATCAACAACGTTATCAGAACCAATTCCAATTCGGTCCGGCTTACACTTCCGCTTCGTGGCAACTGGTTTACCGCAAAGGAAAAGACAAACCTCGCTCATTGGCGCAATTATCGGCAAAAGATAAATTGGTCATCGCCAAAAGCGAAGAATTGCTTAATATTCTGTCCGCCGAGCAGAAAAAACAACCGGCTTTAAGTTGGCAAACCAGTTCTCAGCTAAGCCAGGAAGCCTTATTGTTACAAGTGGCGGAAGGCAAAATCGATTATACCATTGCCAATTCCATCGACGTTTCGGCGGCGCAGCAAATCAAACCGGAAATCGCGGTGGCGTTCGACATTACGGATGAAGCGGATGTGCATTGGTATTTGCCGTCCAGTTCGTACAGCGAACTGCAGGCCGCCTTGCTGGATTTTATGAACGGCGCCATTGAAAACGGTCTGATTGCCCGCATTGAAGAAAAATATTTCAGCCATATCGCGCAATTTGATTACGTGGATATTAAATCCTATACCGACGCCATTGAAAAAACTCTGCCGAAATACACCGCACTTTTTGAGAAATACAAAGGCGAGTTGGATTGGCGGTTACTCGCGGCGGTCGCCTACCAGGAATCTCACTGGAATGAAGACGCCACTTCGCCAACCGGCGTTCGAGGCATTATGATGCTCACCAAAGCCACCGCGGATCGCATGAACATCAATGACCGCACCGACGCCGAACAAAGTATTAAAGCGGGATCCGAATATTTACACTGGTTGATTTCTCAAGTACCGAACAGCGTCCCGCAGGAAGATAAAATCTGGTATGCCTTAACGGCGTACAATATGGGATTGGGCCACATGCTGGACGTCCGCCGTTTAACCAAAACCCTGGGCGGCGATCCGGACAATTGGCTGGACGTGAAAAAAAATCTCCCGTTACTGGCGGAAAAACAGCATTACAGCAAGCTGAAATACGGTTACGCCAGAGGATATGAAGCCTTTCAATACGTGGAAAACATCCGCCGTTACATGAACAGCATCACCAATTATCATCGAGTGCAGGAAGATCAGATTTCGCAACCGCTTGAAAATGTGACGGATTCCATTATGATGACACCGCAGGAATCGCAGAATTAAGGAAAAAATATGGCATTAAAACGCAGAACGTTTTTACGCAAAACGTCGAAATTATCGCATCTCGCCCAAGTCCATCGCGCACTGCGTCTTCATCGTTTAAAACGACACAAACGCAAAATCGCCGATCGCAAAGCGCTCCATTTTATGAGTCTGGAAAACGATTAAATTTTTATGCGTAATCGCCGGGGCGATTACTTATGGCTTCGCCACCGTTGGCAAAGCCAACGTTCAAAAAGCGTTGCTTTTTGTGACCGCACTTTTCCCGAAAAGCGAGCGGTTTTTATCCAATTTTCACTTGTTTTTCCAATGAATTTCTGTATAATTCGCGCTCTACAGTCACATCCATTTTTTAGTTCCTTGCTTCCGCAGACTGGTGACTGGTCTATCGTCGGAGGCTGATTAACCCGTAAGGAGCAGTAATGCGTCACTACGAAATCGTTTTTATGGTTCATCCGGACCAAAGCGAACAAGTACCAGGTATGATTGAACGCTACACCGGTTCTGTAAAAGAAGCCGGCGGTCAGATTCATCGCCTAGAAGATTGGGGTCGTCGTCAATTGGCATACCCAATCAATAAATTACATAAAGCACATTATGTGCTTATGAATGTAGAAGCGCCTCAAGAAGTCATCGACGAGCTGGAAACAACTTTCCGTTACAACGACGCCGTTCTTCGTAACGTGATTATTCGTACTAAGCACGCCGTAACCGAAGCGTCCCCAATGGCTAAAGCAAAAGACGAGCGTAAAGCTGCTGTAGCTGAAGTTGAAACCAACGATTTTGAGGATGCTGAAGAGTAATTTGAACATTGAGAATCGTTTATCGTTAATCGGTATCGCCGACAGCATTAAACGAAGTAAAAGCCCTAATGGCGTCGAACATTGCCGTATTTGGCTCGAGCATCGTTCCGAACAACAAGAAGCGGGACTGGCTCGCCAGGCATGGTGTAAAATGCCGATACAAATTAGTGGCAATCAATTAATTCATAGCACTCAAGGCATTACGGTCGGCAGTAAAATTCTGGTTGTCGGATTCATTAGTTCCCACAAACAAGCCAACGGCTTAAATCAGTTGGTTTTACATGCCGAGCATATCGAATTATTAGATTAGGAGACTAGCCAAATGGCACGTTATTTCCGTCGTCGCAAGTTCTGCCGTTTCACCGCGGAAAACGTAGTTGAGATTGATTATAAAGATATCGCTACATTAAAGAACTATATTACAGAAAGCGGCAAAATTGTTCCAAGCCGTATCACCGGTACTCGTGCGAAGTATCAACGTCAATTAGCGCGTGCAATCAAACGTGCTCGCTACCTTGCGTTACTTCCGTACACTGACAATCATCAGTAATTAAGGAGATCGGTAATGCAAGTTATTTTATTAGACAAAATTGCTCACCTTGGTAACGTCGGTGATCAAGTAAATGTTAAATCAGGTTTCGCCCGTAACTTCTTAATCCCTCAAGGTAAAGCGGTTATGGCGACTAAAGCTAACATTGAATTCTTTGAAGTCCGCCGTGCTGAATTCGAAGCAAAAGCAGCGGCTGAATTGGCCGAAGCGCAAGCTCGTGCAGCGAAAATCACTGCATTGGAATCTGTTACTATTGTTTCTAAAGCCGGTGACGAAGGTCGTTTATTCGGTTCGATTACAACTCGCGACATCGCGGACGCAGTGACTGCCGCCGGTGTTGAAGTGGTGAAATCGGAAGTTCGTTTATCAACCGGTCCGTTACGTACTATCGGTGAACACGAAGTTCGTTTCCAACTTCACGGTGAAGTATTCGCGGCATTAAACGTTGTTGTGATTGCAGAATAATTTATTCTTCAATGAAAATGCGAAAACCCGGTTCAAACCGGGTTTTTTATTGCCTGTTTTTGGCAATGGTTGAAATTAAAATCAGAATAAATAATCCGTCTGAACGGCAAGTTAACAGAAAAGTAAAATGGTATATCTATAATGCGATTTGCGGAGAGAATTGTTCGGTTAACGTAACAAATTCCGACATCGAAATCAGATTAACAAATGAAGGGATCATGTTTTTTAACCCCCGCGCCAGAATATCATCTTCCATGACATAACAGGGCGCGCCGTTTTTGGTAAACAGATGAGGGTATTTTAATAATAAAACCACGCCGTTCTGCCATAAGACTACGGCATCACGATCTGTTAACAGTTGAAAATAGCGTTCCAGTTCAACGCTGTCGTAAACGGATTCGGAAAATGTATAAAGCATGAAAAATATTAAAAAGTCATTACCTTTTCGGCCGATTGCAATTTCTTCAATAATTCTTCACGTTCCAGCGGTTCGCAAACCAATGCGCATTCTTTATCCGACACCCCGAAATCCATGATTGAATCAAGGCATAAATAACGATTGTTAATATCGTAAACATCCAACACCTTAAACGCTTCGGCCACATCTCTTTGCAAGATATTTTCGGGCTCTTGCTCCACTAATAAATTCAATACGCCTTCGCCCATGAAAAAGACATCAATATCTTCTTCCTTGGTAAAAGCCGTGGCGGCCAATAACGCATCCAGGCCTTCTCTCGCTCTGGCCGTTCCATGGGGCGCCGATTTAAACACAAAAGCTAATTTGCTCATAAAGTAATCACTCGTTCAGATTCTAAAGTTGCCCGAATAAATTCACCTAATCCGGCAATCAAAAAACCATCGGCAAGATTAGTTAATTCAGGGTTAAGTGCGGTCAGATTATCAACGATTCCGCGTCGTTGGCCGGCAGAAACACAAAGATGTAAAGGGATCCCACAATCCCGACTTAACTTCTGCCAGGCTTTTTGTAAATTAAATTCATCGGTGGCGGGATAAACAAAAGCGTTACCGTTTGTTACTCCGTCCTGAAAAAAAAATACTTGTGTAATTTCGTGTCCGGCGGCAAGCAAGGCTACGGCAAGCTGATATGCGGTGAATGCGCCCTGATGTCCATAAACCGGACGACTGACCGCAATAACATAACGCATTACTCGTGCTCCTGCTTAATTTGACGAATATACAGATAAACCGTATGGCGGGAAATATTTAATCGTTCCGCGACCAGATTGATTGCGTCTTTAATATCAAAAATTCCTTTTTCATATAAAGACATGACAATTTGACGGTTTTTATTATTATTGGCAACCAAACGATCCGCCGTAATCTCCTCGATGGTTTGCTCGACGGTCTGCGTCACCAAGTCTTCGACCGAACTGGCAAAATTCACCGATGAAGTTTCATTTGATTCCGCCGTCGGCATCAATGCCCGGATAAACTGGGAAACCGGCACGTCCAGATTAATATTGATGCACAGCAAACCGATAATCTTTTGCGACTTATTTCGGATAGCAATTGTGACGGATTTCATCAACCCGTTACTTTTCGCCCGGGTGAAATAAGGCTTTGAAACGCTGTCCGTTTTCATATTGTGCAAAGACTGCAACGCGCGATCCGTAATGGGCGCACCTTCCTGACGATTGGTATTATGCCCGTTCGCAATATAAATGGCAGAACGCTCCAAATCTTCCAAGGAATGCAGGACAATCTCGCAATACTCCCCGATTAATGCGCTCACACCGTCCACAACAGCGCAATAAGAATTCAGAATAGCCCGATCATCATCAGTAAACGGCCGTTTATCATTCAACATCATCATTAATGTAATTTTAAATTATCGTTATTATTTTCGTTTAAAAAATCAGGATAAGGCAAAAAACTCAGTAAAATTTGCCCGCACTTTTCAATGTGCTAACGTTTACCCAACATTCCGGCTAATCCGCCCATTCCGCCACCCATTAAACCTTTCATGCCGCGCATCATTTTTGCCATACCGCCGTTACGCATTTTTTTCATCATGCGTTGCATTTCGTCAAACTGTTTTAGTAATTTATTCACGTCCTGCACTTGAGTGCCGGAACCCAATGCAATACGACGGCGTCGCGAACCCTTGATAATATCGGGATTCGCACGCTCTTTCAGGGTCATGGAATTAATCATGGCTTCCATTTTGACAAACATTTTATCGTCCACTTGATTTTTCACATGATCCGGTAAATTCTTCATCCCCGGTAATTTATCAAGCATAGACATCATGCCGCCCATTTTTTTCATTTCGACCAGCTGCTCGCGAAAATCATCCAAGGTAAATTGATCACCTTTTTTGAATTTCTGCGCCATTTTTTCGGCTTTTTCCTTATCGACGGAACGTTCGAGATCTTCGATTAAAGAAAGAACATCGCCCATGCCGAGAATACGGGAAGCCACACGATCCGGGTGAAACGGTTCAAGCGCCTCGGTTTTCTCACCTACACCTAAGAATTTAATCGGTTTTCCCGTAATCTGACGAATAGACAATGCCGCACCGCCGCGTGCATCGCCGTCGACTTTGGTTAAAATAACGCCGGTTAAAGGCAACGCTTCATTAAAGGCTTTTGCCGTGTTCGCGGCATCCTGGCCTGTCATGGCGTCCACCGTGAAAAGCGTTTCCACCGGATTCAGCGCGGCATGGATTTGCTTGATTTCATCCATCATCTCGCTATCCACATGCAAACGCCCCGCGGTATCCGCGATCAGCACATCATAAAATTTTAATTTTGCTTGCGCAACCGCCGCTTTAACAATATCCACCGGATTTTGATTTACTTCCGAAGGAAAAAAATCCGCATGGACGGTTTGCGCTAACGTCTCCAATTGTTTGATCGCCGCCGGACGATAAACGTCGGCGGAAACCACTAAAACTTTTTTCTTATGGCGTTCGCGCAGAAATTTTGCCAATTTAGCGACAGAGGTGGTTTTCCCCGCCCCCTGCAATCCCGCCATTAAAATAACGGCCGGCGGTTGTACGGCTAAATTTAAGTTTTCATTACTTTCGCCCATGGCGGCTTCAAGCTCGGCCCGAACGATTTTTAAAAATTCCTGTCCCGGCGTTAAGCTCTTATTTACTTCCTCGCCGATTGCGCGTTCTTTGACTTTATTGATAAATTCACGCACCACCGGCAACGCCACATCGGCTTCCAGCAACGCCATACGCACTTCGCGTAACGTATCTTTAATATTATCTTCGGTCAATCGCCCTTTTCCCGTGATATTACGCAGGGTTTTCGACAGGCGATCCGATAAATTCTCAAACATGGTTTGTTCTCTTTAAAGTCGAAAAATTGGGTTGATTATACCTGAATAATTGCGTGAATTGAAATTTTTGCTGCAGATCGATAAAATAAAAACAATTCTCAAATTGAGGCGGGCTTTATATTTATGTCGTATGCAATTTTTTCCATAATTTTTTATGTTATCAATATTCTGCTGATTACACCGATGCTGGCGAAAGCGCAAAGCGGCGAACAAATCCCAAAAGTCAATAAAACGTTCTTTATTTTGACCGCACTTTTAGCGATGATTTTGCATCACTTATCCTTTCGTGAAAGCGCGGTGCACACTTCGGAAGGAACCAGTTTTTCTCTGCTCGCCGTCAGTTCCATGATCAGCCTGGTTATCGCGTTATTAGTAACGGTTCCCGCGATATTCAGAGTTAAAACTCTCGCTTTTTTACTGCCCTTGGTTTACAGTTTCGCCATTATCAATTTATTGCTGACGGAATTTTTATCAAGCCAAGCGGTGCAATGGCATCGTCAAGTCTTGTTCCATATTGCGTTGTCATTATTAACTTATGCCGTCTGTTTTATCGCCATGCTTTACAGTATGCAGATTGTCTGGCTGGACAATAAACTCAAACAGAAAAAAATGATGCCGTCTCCCGCCATTCCGCCGTTAATGATGGTGGAACGCCATTTTTTCCGCGTAATGTTAACCGGTTTTATTTTGCTCACCGCGACGCTGATTTCAGGCTCCATTTATTTATTGAACGCCCCGGATTCCTCCAATTTACATAAAGCGTTGTTTTCTTTTCTCAGCTGGATAGTGTTCGGCATTTTATTAATCGGCCATTGGAAATACCACTGGCGCGGAAAAAGAATGATCATTTATACGATTTCAGGTATGATCCTGCTTACTATCGCTTATTTCGGCAGTCGAATTATGCTGTAAATATGCGTCCGAGACGAACGCCGGCAATAATCGAAACATAAACGAATTGGTCTGCCGAGTCTATTTCTACTTTACAAAAGGACAACAAGTTGGACAGTATTCCCCTTAGTACCCTGATTATTTCGCTTGTCATCTGTTTAATTTTATCCGCCTATTTCTCCGGTTCCGAAACGGGGCTGCTTGCCGCTAATCGTTATCGTACCCGCCATCTTGCCGAAAAAGGGCATTCCGGCGCAAAAAAAACAGAAAATTTATTAAAAAAAACGGATAAATTGCTCAGTTTGATTCTTATCTGTAACAACCTGGTGAATATTTCCGCTTCCGCCATCGCTACCATTATCGGTATGCGTTTGTACGGCGATGCCGGTGTGGCTATCGCAACCGGAACATTAACCTTTGTCATGTTGGTGTTTTCTGAAATTTATCCGAAAACCATTGCGGCCATTTACCCCGAAAAAGTAGCGTTTCTGAGCAGCCATCTTCTCACTCCGTTGATGAAAATATGCACGCCGTTGGTGTTTTTGATGAATATCATCATAAAAGGGTTGATTAAAATCACCGGTTTAAAATCGGAAGCCAAAAATACCAATCTCAGCCCGGAAGAATTGCGCGCCATCGTCAATGAAAGCGGCAAATTCATTCCTTCCGCTCACCAGGAAATGCTACTTTCCATTCTGGATTTGGAAGAAGTCACGGTAGACGATATTATGGTTCCGCGCAACGATATTTCGGGGATTGATATTAACGACGACTGGAAAGCCATTATGCGCCAGCTCAACCACGCTCCGCACGGCCGCGTAGTATTGTATAAAGACAATATGGACGAAAACGTGATCGGATTCCTGCGCATTCGCGAGGCTTTCCGTTTAATGCTGGACAAAAACGAATTCACCAAAGAAGTGTTATTGCGTGCCGCCGACGAAATTTACTACATTCCCGAAGGAACGGCGTTGAACGCCCAATTATTGAATTTCCGCAACAATAAAGAACGCATCGGTTTGGTTGTGGATGAATACGGCGACATCAAAGGTTTAGTCACGCTGGAAGATATTTTGGAAGAAATCGTCGGTGAATTCACCACCTCCACGACGCCTTCCATCGATGAAGAAGTGGTGCCGCAATCCGACGGTTCCGTTATCATTGACGGCGCAGCGAATCTGCGAGACATCAACAAACTTTTCGACTGGAATCTCAATACCGATGACGTGCGGACTTTCAACGGATTTATTCTCGAATATTTGGAAGAAATCCCGGAAGAAGGCACGGAATTTGAGTTGGACGGCTTACGGATTACCATTCTGGAAGTTGCCGACAACATGGTGAAACAGGCAAAAGTCGTCAAAATCTGACCGCACTTTGCTCTACCTCCCAAAGGTTGGACAGGTTAGTTAGTTAAATACTGAGCTCTGTATTGTGCAGGGCTCAAGTTTTTTAAATCCGTTTTTGATTGACTTCCGTCACGCTGAAATCACGATTCAGTAAATTCGACGCAATATACGACGTTTTCCGTGTCTTTTCTTGCACAATATGGAATGAATATTCAGTTCGTTTTATAAAGCGATAACAGACTCGCTTTCGCCTTCGCATAATTTCACTTAACCTGTTGATAATAAAAGGTTAAATGCGACATTTAGGCGACCTTAAGTAAATCGCCTAAAGCATGATGCGGCTTCAACTTGCGGATGACGTCTCTTCTTTCCGCTGCCGTTTTTGCCGGTCGAGCTCCTCCAACTTTTTTAAGTACGCATTCTCCGCATGTAAATAAGCCGGTTCGCGCTACAACTTTTTGAACGCTTGCCGCTCAGTGACAAGTTTGCAATGCTTAAACGAAATTGATAAGAATAAGCCACGTTCTGCACCTCAATTTGGGTGTCCGGGGTTTTGGATATGAATAAAAGTGCGGTCGATTTTTGTCACGTTTTTTGATGTTTTTTCTTGCCGGATTTTGTTCTAGAATAGGCGTCACCGAGGTAAATTCACAATGCAAAACGCCCTTCAAAAATATTACGATTATTTGCGGATAGAACGCCGGCTCAGCCCGTACACGCTGCTCAATTACCGACGTCAACTGACGGCCGTCACCGACATGCTGACGCAAAACGGCATTCATTCCTGGCAACAAGTTACGTCGAGCGTGGTGCGCTTTATTCTGGCGGAAAGCCGCAAATCGGGTTTGCATGAAAAAAGCCTGGCGTTGCGTTTGTCGGCGCTGCGTCGGTTTTTAGCCTATTTGGTCGTTCAGGGCGAACTGAAAGTGAATCCCGCCACCGGCATTTCTGCGCCGAAACAGGGAAAACATTTGCCGAAAAATATCGATCAGGAACAAATCGGTAAACTGCTGGATAATCACAGTAACGAACCCATTGACATCCGCGATCGCGCCATGCTGGAGCTGATGTACAGCTCAGGTTTGCGGCTGTCGGAGCTGCAAGGATTAGATCTCAACCACGTGAATCTGCAATCCCGCGAAGTGCGCGTGCTGGGGAAAGGCTCGAAAGAACGCATTCTGCCTGTGGGACATCAGGCGTTAGAAGCGATTAGAGACTGGTTGCGGGTGCGTTTGCGGTTCAATCCCACGGACGACGCGTTATTTGTCAGTTCTCAAGGCGGGCGCTTAACTCAGCGCGCCATTCAAAAACGCATGGAAATCTGGGGCGTAAAACAAGGATTGAGCACCCATCTTAATCCGCACAAACTGCGCCACAGTTTCGCCACCCATATGCTGGAAGCCAGTTCCGATTTACGCGCCGTGCAGGAACTGCTCGGACACAGCAATCTGGCCACCACACAAATTTACACCCATTTGGATTTCAAACATCTTGCGGATGTATACGATCAGGCGCATCCGCGTGCTAAACGAAAAGGTTAAAAAAACAGCATGAAATTTTACCGCACTTTTCTACCGTTTAAGGTTATCAGTTTTGACCTGGACGACACCCTTTATGATAACCGCGAAGTCATTCGTACCGCCAATCAGGAATTTTTGTCGCGGTTACAGCAAACCAGTCAAATCTCCGACCTGAACGAAGAAACCTGGCAGGTGTGGAAAGATCGCGTCGCGCAACAGGAACCCGTTTTATGCGAAGATGTCACGACCTGGCGCAAATTAGCCATGCAGCGCATGCTCGAGCATCACGGCAAAAGTGCGGTAGAAATTCAGTATATTTCTCAGGGCGTTATGCAACATTTCCTGGAATTTCGCCATGAAATTAGCGTGCCGTCCAAAACTATCGCCATTCTCAACCTGCTCAAACAGCGTTATCGCCTGGCGGCAATCACCAACGGCAATGTTACGCCGCGCCGCATAGGGTTGAACCAGTTTGACGTCGTCTATTGCGGCGGTTTACA
>Ga0129306_1000239_pt1 | contig 95611 bp, 80 predicted proteins | sample P827metagenome_FD_94438 | JGI IMG/M metagenome (GOLD analysis project Ga0129306, IMG submission 94438) | Capybara group fecal microbial communities from Wisconsin, USA - P827 metagenome | ecosystem: Host-associated > Mammals > Digestive system > Large intestine > Fecal | place: USA: Wisconsin...
CATCTGCCGAAACTCGTCGTAGTCGGTGATCAGCTCGGCTTGCAGACGTTCCGGAACCTCATTCATATCGATTGTCAGTTTGTCGTTGGAAGATAGTCCATTGGCGATACATTCGATATCATTCTTTTCGAGGAGACGTTCATTAATTTGTTCCAAACTCTGTTTGAAAACACTTCCAGACTTGTCCGACAATCTATGTTCTTGGTCTATCGCATACAGTCCACCGCCTCCGATGCGGGCTGCCACGCGCTCCGTCCGTTGTGGCGGATCTGCGCTCCGCCACATATTATTGTCAGGATTTGTAATCTGTTTGATTTTCATTGTTATTGCCAAAAGAAAACAAAGTGTTTCAACGCATTATAACAACGCAAAAGAGCAATGAATATTGCCTCGCGGAATGCAATTCCTTATATTAAGTTGCGGCGGATCGCAGATCCGCCGCAACGGGAACAATGGAACATCCGCCGCTACGGGTCTTAATAATAAGCATATAATTTGCATTAAAACTTATTTGCATATTTTGATATTGTATCACTTAATTGTTTATGTAGGATTGTATCTTTTAAATATTTATTATATTCTCCATTATATATTTGCGACAATTTACACGCAGACAGGAATTTAATAACACAGATAGAATCATTAGGAACACAAGACACAACATTCAAAAGTAGTCTCTCGACTTCTCTAATCACAGTGGTGTCAAGTGCGATATCACCATTGTCAATAGCACCCATATAGTTTGCAGCGAAATCGGTCGCGGCGTATAAATTATTGTCTCTTATTGCTAAGATATAGTTATACAACAAAAAATCGCGCAAAGGCATAGAATTTGGATCACAATAAGGTCCGTAATGTTGCGTCATATATTCGGTGTTACAATACAAATACGCCTCCTGATTTCCAGAAAAAACCATATTGTCAATCGGTGTCAATTTATTCGAATATATACTGTTTTGACCTATGTTTTGTTGCAATTCATTGTATTTTTGTTTATAATTGTACAATTTACAACATAGGTAACAAAGCATCAAACATACAAATCCGAGCAGTGCCAATAACAATCTAACTGTTTTTTTCATGTTGCAAATATACAAATAATTTCTTACAAACCGCTAAATTTATATGTAATTTGGCGATTTAAACCGCCAAATTCATATATTATTTGGCGGTTAACGATAAAAAGAGCACTCTTTTCTATGCTTTTTGTATGATTGAAAAGTGTCTTTCCGCAAACCAAAGAAAAAGCGTTTTCTTGTTAAACCTATAGTGGCAGAGCAGAGCTCCGCCGCAACGGGTTATTAGGAATTGCATTCCGCGAGGCAATATTCATTGCTCATTTGTGCTTTAATCGCCTATCATTTATTGTTAGGAGGATTAGTAGTCTATGCTGTTCAGAAGGCGGTGCAGGCGTTTGGCGGCTCGGCGTGACAGCTTGAAATAGTTGCTGTCGATGCGCAGATAGCGGCACGAGCGGCTGACATAAATGCTGTAGCGGATGCCATAGTCGTCAAAGAGGTTGACCTGAAATGCCGGTTCGAAGGCAATATGGGCTATTCGGGCACGGTCGATGGACGATAGAAGTTTCTCATAGTCAATCTGCTCGAATTCATCGCCATCGTATCCCGACGCTTCAGCGTCGACAATGATGTAGAGCGAGTACATCTCGTCGAGGCGCGGACCGCGCTTTTGGAACGAAGTGAGCAGGGGCAGCAGCGCTGCCATCAGCAGGCATAGACTGAGGATGTTGTGCTGTTGGGCAGGGACGATATGTCTGTCAGTCAGTGACTTCATTTATAACGCTATTTCACTTCAATCACCTTACCGTGGTCGTTGACAATCTGGCGGTAGAACCATTCGGGATAGGGCGGCTGCTTGATGCCTGTGACTACGCCGGTCGGAGTGGTCTTGATGCGGCCGTTCTCGACGGCTTTGATGTTGCCGTCGATGTACTTCATCAGCAGCAGGCGGTCGAGTGCCGTCCAGCGGCGCATCATCTGCTCGGCACAGCGGTTGCTGGTCTTGTTGATGGAAGCGACAAGGCGGCTGTCATCGTAGTTCTCGTACTGGCTGCTTACGCCGTCGACAATCTGGATGAAGTCGCTTTCGAGCTCGCGTTGAACGCGTTGCACGTCCACTATCATCGAATCGTAGCGCAGGTAACAGAAGTTGCTGACGCGGTTGAAGAGCCAGAATGCCGACGTTTCGCTGTATTCGGCCATCGAGCCGTTGCCTTCCTCGAAGCAGACGGGCACCTGTGTGATTCCGCAGAACATCGGGCAATAGACGGTAGAGTAGGTGTCGTCGACGCCAAACCAGATGATGCCGCCCAGCTTGTTGGGCAGCCAGCTGCGGCACTGTGCCACGAACGAGAAGCCTGTTTGCTGCGTCGATATGGCGCGCTCGTGGACGTACTTCTTGCCGTCGACCTCGAAGTCCATCGGGCGCCAGCGGTAGGGGCAATGGAACGGGCCTGCACCGACGTCGCCGTTCATATCCATCGGTGTGCCCTCGAAGTGGTCGCGCATCAGCTCCATAACGTCGTGAACGCTGAGTTTGCGGTTGGGTTTGACCCACAGTGGCAGACGCTCGGCAGTGGCATCGCCCATAGCGAATTTCTCATAGCGCTGCATTCCGTCGGCACAACGGTTGAACATTGCGTAGACGCGGGCTTCGCAGGCGCGGAGGCCACTGAAGGTAAGGGGATTGTAGGTGTCGGCAAAGGAGAAGTCGGCATCGGTGTTCTTTGGAGGCATCGCGAATACTGCAAAGCCGTTCTTTTTGGCAAAAGTGACGACATCGGAAGCATAGACGCATTCCACTTCGGGCTCGAAGATGTACTTCAGATTCTTGCTGCTGATGCTCTTGTGCGATTTCTTCACCTCTTGAGGGAAGGAGGTGATGCGGGCTTGGTTGGCGTGGCCGCAGACGTAACCGTCGGGCACACGTCGCGCCACCCACACGGCACCCTTCTCGAGGTTGCCTTTGCTGGTGATTTCGAATATCCACACCTCGTTGGGGTCGGCAAGCGAGAAACTCTCGCCGCCGTCGGCATAGCCGTAGGCCTCTACCAGCTCTGCCATAACCTTGATGGCCTCGCGGCAGTTGGCGGCACGCTGCAGGGCCAGGTAGATGAGGTTGCCGTAGTCGATGCCCTCGGCGTTGCCCTTGTCGAGCGGGCTGATGCCGCCCCAGGTGGTCTCGCCTATGGCCAGCTGGTGTTCGTTGATGAAGCCTACCACGTTGTAGGTGTGTGCCGCCTGCGGAATCTCAATCTGGAACTTGAGGCTGCCATAGTTGTATAGGCGCACCATCTCGCCAGGCTGGTGGTCGCCGCCCTTGTGGTAGCGCAGCTGCCCGTAGCGCGTATGGCTGTCGGCAGCGTAGGTTATCATCGTCGAGCCGTCGACGCTTGCCCCACGGCTGCAGATGAAGTTGGTACAGGCATTTGCCGCCACAACAGGTAGCATAAGCAAAGCTATTGAAATCAGAGCAATCTTTCTCATATCGGTAATGTTTAAAAAAGGGTCGGTCTTTGCAAACCGACCCTTTTAAAGGTTTGTCAAAAAAGGTTTTATTTCTCTTCGATGATGTTGCCGTGGTCTTTGACGATCTGGCGGTAGAACCACTGGGGATATTCGGGCTGGTTGGGCGAAGCGCAGCCGCCAAACTCGGTGCGTTTGAACTTGCCGTTCTCTTCCTTCTTGATGTTGCCGTCCATATATTTGACCAGCAGATACTGATCCAGCTTGTTCCACTCGTCCATCATCTTCTTGGCCTGGCGGCCGCTGAAGTCGTTGAGCAGGGTGGTCACCTCGTTGTCGGTGGCGTTCTTGGCGCGGTTGTCGAACTTCTCCACGTCGGTGATAAAGCCTTCCTCGAGGTTTGTCTGCACCTTCTGGAGGTCGACAATCATATCTTTGTAACGGCTGTAGCAGAAGTTGGTGACGCGGTTGAACAGCCAGAAAGCAGAGGTGGAGCTGTAGGTAAGCATATCGCCGTTGCCTTCGCGGAAGCAGAGCGGTATGTCGGTGATGCCGCAATACATCGGGCAGTAGACGGTCGAATATGTGTCGTCGACGCCAAACCAGATGATGCCGCCAACCTTGCGGGGCAGCCAGCTGCGGCACTGTGCCACAAAGCTGAAGCCTGTCTGCTGGGTCGAGGTGGCACGCTCGTGGATGTATTTTTTGCCATCAACCTCAAATCCCATAGGACGCCAGCGGTAGGGGCAGGCAAAAGGACCGGCACCCACATCCTGGGTCATATCCATAGCGGTACCCTCGTAGTGGTCGCGCATCAGGTCCATAACCTCCTTCACGTCAACCTTATGGTCGGGTTTGATCCAGAGAGGCATACGCTCTGCCGTCTTGTCACCCATAGCATAGCGCTCATATTTAGACATACTGGCGTTGACACGGCGGAACATAGCGTAGACGCGGGCGTCGCAGGCACGGATGCCGCTGAAAGTCAACGGAGCATAGGTGTCGGTGAAGCTGAAGTCGGCATCGGTGCCGTTGTACCAGCCGCAAGCGCGGGCGAAGGTGATGACATCGCTGCTGTAGACGCACTCTACCTCAGGCTCGTTGACATAGTCGATGTGGGCGCTGCTGATAACCGTGTGCAGGCCTTTGCCTTTAGCTTTGCTGAATTTCTTGGGTTCCTGCGGGAACTGGGTGATGCGGGCCTGGTTTGCGTGACCGCAGACATAGCCGTCGGGGATGCGGCGTGCAACCCAGACAGCACCGTCGGTATAGGTGTATTTCAGCTTCTTGGCGAGGTCGGCCTTGACAAGACCGGGACGTTTGCCGATAAGCTCGAAAATCCACACCTCGTTGGGGTCGCAGATGCTGAAGCTCTCGCCCTCGCTGTGATAAGGATAGTCCTTCAGGAATCCTGCAAGCACAGCGATGGCCTCGCGAGCGTTGCGGGCGCGCTGAAGGGTCAGATAGATAAGCGAACCGTAGTCGATGCCGCCATCAATCTCGTTGGCCAACTCTTCGCGGCCGCCATAGGTGGTCTCGCCAATGGCCAACTGGTACTCGTTGATGTTGCCGACAACGCTGTAGGTCTGTGCTACCTGCGGTATCTTGATAAGGGGCTTGCCAGTATCCCAGTCAACGACCTGGAACATAGTGCCTGCCGGATAGCTGGCGGCACGGCGGTAATAGAGTTCGCCATACAGCACGTGGCTGTCAGCGGCATAGGTAATCATCGTCGAGCCGTCCTTGGTGGCTCCTTTGGTGAACAGAAAGTTCGTGCAGGCGCTGCTGCTGTTGGCCACCATCATAGAGGCGACGAGCAGGGCTGCGGTTATGATTCTATTGATTTTCATAATTGTGTTGTATTATTATTAGACAGAGCTGTTGATTACAGCAGTTTCTTCTTCAGGTTCAGAATCATATCGTCGGTCATACGCTCGAGGTCGTACTGCGGGTTCCAGCCCCACTCGTTGCGGGCGCAGCTGTCGTCCATCTTGTCGGGCCAGCTGTCGGCAATGGCCTGCTTGATGGGTTCCGGCTCATAGACCATCTCGAAGTTGGGATAGCGTTTCTTGATGGCGTTGTAGATGATTTCGGGGTCAAAGCTCATCGAGGTGACGTTGAACGAGTTGCGGTGCACCAGCTTGCTGGGGTCAGCTTCCATAATGTCGATCATAGCCTTCTGAGCGTCGGGCATATACATCATATCCATATAGGTACCCTTCTTCAGCGGGCAGACGAACTTCTCGCCCTTCACGGCAGCGTAGTAGATCTCGACGGCGTAGTCGGTGGTGCCGCCGCCAGGCAGAGTCTGGTAGCTGATGAGGCCCGGGAAGCGCACCGAGCGGGTGTCGACGCCAAAGCGGGTGAAATAGTAGTCGCTCAGCAACTCACCGGTGACCTTGGTCACGCCGTAGATGGTGTTGGGACGCTGGATGGTGTCCTGCGGAGTGTTGTCGTGAGGAGTCGAGGGACCGAAAGCACCAATCGAAGAAGGTGTGAAGACGGCGCAGCCAAACAGACGGGCCACCTCAAGGCAGTTGACCAGCGAACCGATACCAACGTTCCAGCCAAGCATCGGGTTCAACTCGGCCGTTGCGCTAAGGATGGCGGCGAGGTTATAGATGGTGTCGATGTTGTATTGCTTAACGGCAGTTGCAATCTGCATAATCTGGGTTGAGTCGATACGCTCCACCGGGCCGCGCTCGTAGGGGTCGCCCTTCAGCGGACGGAGGTCGCTGCAAACAACATTGTTGTCACCATAAATGTCTCTCAAATTACGTGTCAGTTCGGAACCAATCTGTCCGCCGGCACCAACGATAAGGATTTTTTTCATTGTTATTTAATATTTATTACAGTTCAAAAATGCCATAACAAACGACATTACAGCGTATTGCGTGTAATGTGGTTCGTTATTTATGCTCACAAAAATACAAAAAAATCCTATTACACGAACAAGTTTTTTACTATTTTCTTCAACTGTCACAATCCTTGGCGAATAGCGAAGCGGAATCCGTGCGATTGCCCATCCGCTTAAGTTAAATGATTATGGTTTATACAACAAAATGTGCCAGTTGACGTTATCTGATTATGAGACACGTTGTTACTCCCATACTTGTCGTGGTGCTTTGGCTTGCTTTTCCGGCACTCTGCCAGGCACAAGAAGCCGTCATTCGCGGACCTGAAGGAAGGATTGCCTATAAGATTACCCTGCCGGAAGGATTTGACACGACTAAGGGCCGGTGCCCTATGGTGATACTGATGCACGGCATATTCTCGAGCAAGGACTACGCACCTGTGCCTCAGATTGCCAAAGGGCTTGCCAAAGCCGGCATCGCCTCCATTCGCTTCGACTTCGATGGACACGGCCGCAGCGAAGGCCGCAAGCAGGATATGACCATAGAGAAAGAACTGTCCGACGCCCGTGCCGTATGGGATTATGCCCAAAAGCTGCCGTATGTTGGCGAAGTCGGCTTGTTAGGACACTCGCAGGGCGGTGTCATAGCATCGATGACGGCTGGCCGTCTGACTGTTGGCGGCAAAGCTCCTGCCGCAGTCGTGCTTATCGCCCCAGGGTCGGTAATAAAGGAAGCCTGTCAGGGAGGCCGTTTTTTCAACGCACAATTCAATCCCAAGGATCCACCCGAGTACATACGTTGCTGGGGGATTTATAAGCTTGGACGCGAATACCTTGTCACCACACAGCAGCTTGACATTTATGGTACCGCAGCCACCTATCGGGGACCTGTGCTCCTTCTGCACGGCGACCGCGACGGCATCGTTCCGATGTGGTGCAGCGAGCGCTACCTGCAGGCCTATGGCGACAATGCCACTCTTCAGGTAGTGGAAGGCGAGAACCACACCATTACCCGTCGTCGCAAGCAGGTCGTTGCCTATACGGTAGAATTCTTTAAAAAATCTTTTGGTCTCTGATGCCTTCAGTAGGCATTTGACTTACTGAGTGTCAATATCCTTTTTGCTCAGCAAGGCGCCGCATTTGGGGCAGCATCCCATAGCGTCGGCATCGAATGTGCCGCCGCATTCGCAGCCGGATTCTAAAAACCATCCGCCGCTTAGATCCACCTGCTGCGCCTGTCCGCAGCGGTCGCAGTAGAGCGTTCCCTGCCCGTTAATTCCTATACCATAGCTGCGAGTGAAGGCGTGGCCACACTTGCCGCATCGTATGTTATAAGTGACTCCCATATATCAAATTCTAAAAAGTCTAAGTATTTCTGATAACCCAGCAACCGTGCCAGCTTCCGTGAGTTCCACCACTCGCGCCCTTCCACGTCCGTCTCCTTGATGGCATCGAACGGCGATAGCATCTCCTGTGGGGTGAAAAGAGTGGTTTTATTTTGTTCCATTTTTATCGGTTATTTTATCCAATGTTGTATAGTCAAACGGTTGAATGTTCGATATGTTGCTATCTTTCCGGTAGGTAGGGAATAATGAGTGGAAATATTCAAGCTCAAGAATAATGCGGAGATTGTCGCTCGGTTCACCTTCTTCTTTCTGCCCAGTCCTTACATTCTTCACGATATACAAATCTTTGTAACCGCCTTCTGATGTGAGGTAGGGGACAAAAAAATCAATTCCGTTAAGAGAGATATTTTTAGGGACATGTTTGCCTGTATAATACAATGTGGCAGTGCCATTGAGGAATTTGGCATACTGTGGGTTGTCGGGCTTGACGACGCCTATCAGGACGCGGTTTTTCACCTCCAAGGTGGTGCCTTTCTGAGGAATTACCTGTTCGACAATCTCTACGGCGTGTTTGTTCAGCAACTCTTTGATGAAGTTGACCAGCAGTTCGTGCTGGTTGTCACCGGGACGCATAGGGAAGGCGCCGATGTTCACCTCGTTGATGCTACGTCGGAAACGCGAAAGTTCGTCCATCTGGCCAGGGAAGAGTATATATCCGCCGATGACCTCTTTCTTTATCTTCTCGTCGTGGTGCCTACTATTGTAATAGATGGCATCACGGTAGCGGTGCATCTGGTTGATGGCATCGTCGGGTGGCACATCGTTCGCACCATCTTTCTCCAACCGGTATTTGGCATCGAAGAGGTAGGTGAGTTTCATGCCCTCCTGCAGGTCGTCCTTGGTCAGCTGCAATACGATGTCGGGTTTCTGCGGCACGGTCTTCGACTCCAACTCACCAATACCTTTCACGTCGTCTTTGTCACTATGCCGTGGATTGTAAACCAACTCAGCCAGCGTCACATCGTCTTTCTTGAAGATAATCCTCGAGTGCTCGCCTTTGCCAAGACTGTAGGTGAAGAGACCGCTCATCTCCGTGCGGCTGTGCTGCTCGGCTTCTGCACCTGTCAGCTCTTTGACCACCTTCTCCACCTGGATGAAACACCATATCTCGTACAGGGTGGCCATGTCCTTGGTCTCCATTCGGTAGAGACCGTCGTTGAGGCTGAATGACTTTTGCAGGATGGTGTAGATGCGGAATACTTTCGAGTAGTTCACATCTTTTTGCAGGATGAGCGACTCCTGCTTGATGCCGTCGAAGGGTCCCACGGTGCGGAAGAAGGGATGCCGCGACAGACGGTTCAGCTCGTCGCGGGTGCGGGCTATCCTGTCCCGATGGGTGTCGGCCATGCGGGTGTCCTGTAGGAGAACTCTCTCGGCGAGGGTCGCATAACGTTTCTGAACTGTCAGCAGGGCGTGTTTAAGGAATCGGTTTTCTGGGGTATTATAGGTGTTCTGCTGCTCCTCCACGCGGTACAGGCGGGTCTCTTCCGTGCGATGCTCGGCCAGTTGTTGCTCCAACTGCGGTGTGAGGCGGCGTATCTGGTCGGCCTGTTTGTAGGTCTCGATGGCTTTCAGCCGGTGACGTGGCCGGTCGATGATGTTATGGACGGTACGCAGGAACTGCTCTTGCAGTCCGCCGAAGATATTCCACCAAATGATGTCGTAACTCTCGCCCTGCTCTTCCTTGATGCCGTGATAGGTGCGCTTCAGATAATCCAGCGAGAGCATACGGTATTCTGCCTCGATGTCCTGAAGGATAATCTTCCAGTCGTGGTGGTAGTCGAGCTTGGCCGAGATGACATCGTAAGAGAAGACGAAGCGTTTCTGAACACCGTCGAGGGTGTAGCATATCGGCATGTCGGCACGGCCTATCTCGTTGCCATAGTTCAGGAATCCAGCCAGCAACTGCTTGCTCTCTTTCCACGAAAAGCGGTCGTTGACATCCTTGCGCGGACTGTCGAACCAAGCCTTTGAGGCTTTCTTTTTGAAATCCACCCACACGCTATAGTCCGTCTGCTCGAAGAACACAGCCTCGTCTGCAATGTCCTTTGCAATCTCCCGTTCTACATTGTCATGCACCAACAGCACATGCTTCACATCCTCGCTCCATCGGTAAGAGGAAATCAACTTCTCCCCGCCGAGCACATTTACCCCCTTGTCCCACATCCGTTGGAACTGGGTACTCTCCACCGTCAGCGTGAAGTCTTCGTGTTCGATGCGCAGAAGGTCCATTGCTTTCTTGATTCAATTATCATATGTACCCAAAACTTGTATTTTGGATACATTTTTCGTGGAATATGTACCCAAAATCATCTTTTCGGGTACATATTGGATGTAATATGTACCCGTTTTTGAGTTTTGGGGTACAAATCTGCTAGTTTTCATAAACCGATTCAATTACATCAACATTATGTGATTCCTTGTCTTGGTGATTCATAAACAAGTCTATCAACCTGTTGTTCATATAGTAATTGGTGCGCCCAACCTTTATTTTCTCCAACAATCCTTCACTGACAATCATGTCAAGATATTTTGTTGCCGTCTTTCTCTGCACCATCATGTCTTTCTCAATGAATTCTATCTTAGTATATGGATGATAGAAAAGGTTGTTGAGAAGTTCATGCTTATACAATCGTTTGAACAATGGGCGAAGTCGGTTCTTGTATTCACCCATCAAAACGGAGATACCTTTAACCAGTCGTATTGTTTCAACCGCTGTTTCTTCCACCCCTTTCAGCATAAAGAGAATCCACTGTTCCCATTCATAGGAGTTATCTCCGTTGGCATCTCTCACCGACTGTATCAATTTATAGTACTCCGCTTTGTTGTGGGTTATGTATCGACTCAAATATAGTATGGGTAAGTCTAGGAGGTCGTTGATAACCAGATACAGGATGGAAATAATACGCCCCGTTCGACCGTTGCCATCATAGAAGGGGTGTATGCTCTCGAATTGATGATGTATCACAGCCATCTTTATCAGAGGATCCACGTCGTGCATCAACGGGTCGTTGATATATTGTTCAAGGTTATGCATAAGATGTTCCACCTCCACCGCACTCTGTGGCGGTGTGTAAACCACCTCACCTTTTGTGTTTTGCAATGTGGTACCAGGAGCAGACAGGAATCCCGCATTATTCACTTCGAGTTCTTCCTGTATCTTCTTTATGTCGTTTAAAGTTAGTAGTTTTGTCCTTCGTGCCAGGTCGAAGCCTCTTTGCATGGCCTGCCTGTAGTTCAACACCTCTTTTGTTGAGGCATTGATAATTGCATTTTCCAGATTGAGGTCGGCGCGATAGAGGTCGTCTTGTGTGGTCACAATGTTTTCCACCTCCGAGCTGTCTTTTGCCTCTTGAAGGGTGAGTGAACTGATAAGAATCTGCTCGTTGGGGATGGTCAATGCCACACCTTTCAGTTCTGCCAGTCTTTTGTTGGCTTTATTCAACTGTTTTAATATGGCCTTGGTTTCAAAGTCATAAGGGAGGGGAAGTGTCGGAATGATATACTTTTCCATACTGAATTGTTTTTATGCCCAGTAGCTGGTGAAGCCGGTGGCTTTCAGCTTAGCGAGCATTTCGTCTATTTTGGTGGCGGAGATGCTTCCTGGGAGCGCAGACGTCCCGTCTGCATTTTCTCCGATCTTGTCAACGATCTGCTCTTTGACAAGGGTTTTGAGGCCTTCGAGGACTTTCTTGGTGCGCTCTTCGTCGCCTTCGATGCGGGAGAGGATTTTCATAGAGGTCATCTCGTCGAGGCTTTGCCACAGCTGCGACTTCTCGTCCAATTTCTTGCGGTTGACGGCATACATCAAGAATTCGTTTCTTGTGCGGTAAGCTATCTTGAAGGGGGTGCCCTCCAGGATGGCGTTCACCTGCGCCAGGTAGGCTAGCACTTGGTCGCACAGCTCGTGGTTGTCCTCGTAGATGTCGCAGCCTTCGGCGGCATCGCCGATGATGCTGTTGCCGAAATAGCCTATCTCGTTGCCTGCGCCACGCTCCAGGCCGCCGTGTAGGTCCACCTCGTTCATCTCGATGGTCATAGCGCGGTCCAACACCTTGCGGCTGAACGAGAAGGTCGTCTCGTCCATATTCACCGTTCCCACCACGAAGAGGTTCTGTGGGATGGTCAGGCGCTTGCCGCCCTCATCGGTCTTGTAGGCTTTGCGTTCCTCAGGTGTGTCAAACAGTTGGTCTATCAGGCTGCCGTATGCATCGGTATTTTCATATTCGATGATGGGGTCGGTGGTGATGGTGCCGTCGGGGTTCAGTTTGCGGCTCTCGATGACCGATAGGTATTCGGCAAAATATTGCTCCACTGGGGCGAGGTTCATCTCATCGAGACAGAGGAAGTAAGGCACCTCGGGCTCTTTGAGTGCTGCTGCCAAGAAGCGCAGGAAGGGTCCAACGACAAATTTTTCGCCGTTCAGACGCGACACATAGCCTATCAGCTCGCTGCTGTCGTGCCAGTTGGGCTTCACCTGCACCATGCAAAAGTTCTTCGGGTGGTTTTTCCCGTATTCAGGGTCGCGCTCTTTCCAGCAAGCTTTCGCCATCTCCCTCACAATCCTGCTCTTTCCCGTTCCCGAGATTCCCGCCAGCAACATAAACGGCTTCGTCCGCAAGGCGGTGAGGTAGGGCATAAAGTTTCCTCGGCAATGGAAAAACTGGTGAGATGGTTTCGTCTTAATCGTATGGATAACAGATACTTTTCCAAGCACCATTTTGGCCATCTGCAGGATAGTGGATTCATAGCCATATTCATACTTATCAATTTTACTCTGTCCGCTCAATGCCTCCCTGGCTTCCCTTGGGGCCGTATCGGGCTTGCTTTTCACAAACTCGACAAATTCTTCCAGGATTGCCTTCGATATTGTTCTTAAACCACTTGCGCCTCTGCTTTCCGAGAGTACAACATAGCATAATCTGTCTTCATCGACAATGGTAATTTGTCCGTTGTCGGACATGTCGCCTTTGTGTAATTGTATTACATCGTCCATTTCTCTTTCTTATTCTTGATATTACGATATTCTGGCATTCTTGTCCCAGTCGCTTGAAAACACGCACCTTGCCTCCACGGAGTGCATGGCTTGATGGAATCCTCCTATGCCAGCGAATAGGTCTATGAATGTATATTTTCGTTTTTGCATAATCAATGAATTGCTTCTTTGGGAATTCTTGGCAACCCTTGTCTTTGTAGATATGCAGAATATTTCTGCTGGATTTTTGTAATGTATGGTGGTAGAAGCCTACCGATACGTTTTTCTTTAATACTATTCCATGGAAGAATCGTTAACTCTTTCAAACTTAATTGCAGTATATTTCCATTCACAAACGCAATAAAACAACAATTATTCTTCTCGACAAACTCTCCGCTATCAAATACGATGCGATCTTCAGTATCTGCATTTATTTTTTTCTCATCTACAATCTCACATGACAGTAAATACATGTTCTTATTGTTTTTACTTGCATCCCGAATTATATCACAATCTGGACGAATATTAACATAATAAACATCATCTAAAATATAAATATCTCCAGCAAAAGGATGCTCTGGTAAGGACGATGATGGGACAAATCGTTCACATTCCAAAATTTGTCTTAACTCTTTTTGAGTTATTCCCTCAGTCTCTTGCTGTTTTATTAAGTTTATATCAAGACTTGGATATGATATTCTGTATTTGAGATTGCCTTGTAGCATATCAATCAACTCCATTTCTTGATTTCCACCATCCTTTTTTATTGAATTCATCAGTATTTTAGGCCATGCAGGATGGGTTGTGCTTAATGCCCATAGCATTTTCGCCTTAGCCTCTACCGTTGCCTTTTCCCATTTCTTTAACACATATACCGAAGGCGTTCTCTTTACCCATGCCTCAATTTCGCCAAAAAGTTTTTCTACGGTATCCAATTCATCTTTCTTTTTGATGAATATTGGGCTATTTTTAGAAGTGATACTTTGGTCAGACAATGCTACTTCTATCGTATGAGGATCCTCATCACTGAAAATAAATAAGGGCACAAAACAAATCTCGTGCAATCTCTTGATAAACTCAACATTGTCATTAACAGTAGCTTCCGGAATTGGTCGAATTCCACTTAAATTCCAATCCAAAATTAAAAAACTAATGGAATGGAGATTGGTCAATGTATCTAGTTCCGGAATGCTTTCATATTTTAGTATGGGAATGTGATTGCTCTCTATTGATTGAGTGATCTTTTGAATACCATTTGGAATTTGTTCCATGGCATTAACTGCTTCGTCAATAACAACGCCTATGCCGGAAAATAGTTGAATTATATCAGTCATTTTCATTAGAAATTACAAAGTTAATTACAAAATTGGCACCCGATAGGATTTGCTCCTCAGGAATGTCTGCTAAGGAAATAGCGTATCCCATCCTTTGAAGTAGCTGCCGCGCAATATATAATCCTAGCCCCCTACCATCTTCTTTCCCAGAATAAAAGGCTTCAAAAATATAAGGTTTGTCATCGTCACGAATTCCGGGACCATTATCAGAAAATATAACTTGTTGCTTTTCCCCATCAAGCGTAATCATGATTTTCTTTTCAGAAATATCAGGTATGGCTAACCAATATACGGCATTGTCAAACAAATTAATCAGCAATTGTAAAATAACGGCATCGGTACACTTCGCAATTATCGGGGATCCAATCTTATTTACTGTATAATCTATACGTTCTCTATTAAGAGTACGCTTGTATATTTTCTCCACTTTTTCAAGCAAATCCTCAAAACGGATTGGTCTCCGTCGTTGTTTCGAAGATTTGAACATTAGCTGAATGTCTCTCATCTGATCCTTTACGAACGAGAACATGCCCCTTATGGAGTGTAGCTCATTTTCGATTTGCTCATCAGTCAGCACACCACCATCAATATCTTTTATAAGATTGTCAATCGCATCAACGCCTTTCGCAAGCATCATAGACATATCATGCGAGGCGGTTTCAACGGACAAACCGACTGCGGCAAGGTCTTCTGTATTATCAAGCCTATTTTGGTAAAAAGACTTTTCAATCTGGTAAGACTTATATAAATCGTTGTAAGCCGCCAAGGCTTTTGTATTTCCAGAGATACTATCTTTTAATTGTGTAAAATGATTGTCGACAATCTTCAGTTTGTTGATTTCTTGTTCCTTTTGCTGCTTAACCTTTTCTTGATATTGTCTATATGCATGTTGGCGGATGAATAACAGAAACGAATGAAGCAACACAATAAAATCTTTCGTGGCGTTTCCTTCTTCTATCAATCCTTCGCGATTGGTTTTGTCTTTTAATCTCGGATTATCTTGTTTGGAAATATCAACAAACCCCACTACTTGATCATTGCTTAGATAGTCGCCAGCACGTCCAACACCTCTTTTTTTGTCAATCTCAAGCCAATCGTTGTCAGGATCACCATATGGGGCAACCCGAATATGGTCTCTGTACAAATAAATTCTGTGTTCTTTTATTATTTCTTTTTCTTTTTTATCTAAATAGAATGTGCCATTTTCTTTATCAGCCGCAAAATCAAAAACGAAGAAATTAAACTTAAAATCTCCACATGTTGTACTTCTGATTTCAGTTTCATCAAATAGGTTTTTCTCGGCAAAACGTTCTTTAAAAACGGCCAACCCTGATATTTGGCTGTTTTTGAGCGACAAAGCATAGGGAACGTTATTGAGCTTGTAAGTAAAACAACCTTCTTTTTCCGAATATAAACCATTCGTTATTTTAAGAACTGCAGAATTTTCTAATAACGTCGACAATTCTTTGATGGTCTCATCAGAATACAGCAGTCTGTTGCCGTTGCATTCAAATCCAATCTCAAAAAGATCTTCTTTTTTCTTTTCGGAGAATAATTTTTCAAAGATGGATTCAAGTTTTTGCGATTCAGCATTTACTTTCTTAATCTTATCATAAGACCACTCTCCTTTAAGATTGGAAATCTCAATAATAGTTCCATGATCGTTTCTTTTCTCAAACACTGTATTATTGACAATCACCTTCCTATTCACTAAGGAAATTGGCGCTTGTTCTGAAACGGGAATGTTAATATCATCAATAAACAACTGTTTGTCTTCGCCATTTTCAGTTAAAAAATCATCATCGTACTGAGATAGATTATAGTCTATGACGTATTCGATGTTTTCATCTTCGGGTCTTGTTGTGATTTTTATATCTCTACCCAATTTCAAGATGGCAAATCGACCTATACCTTTTTCTCCTTGAATAATACGATGTTTCTTTGAAGTAGTCTTTATTTCTTCATTTTCTCGCGTTTTTTTATTTGGCGTGGCTGGATTCATCCAACTATTTTCAATGATTTCCAGAGTCATACCACAGCCATTATCTTCAATAATAATCTTTGAATCCTTGGTATTGATAATTTCTTTTTTCTTCTCATCATAGGTGAAGTTTATAAAACTAACCTTGACCCAATCGGCATCGGCGTCATAAGAGTTTTTGATTAGTTCTGCTAACGCAATTTGCTCATTCTTAATGAGTTGTTCTCCGAGCATTGTTAGCAATCGGGCATAGGGCCTTATTTTAAATGTCTTGTCCATAACCAATTCATTTCTTCATAATAATGATGTATTCATTTGGATACACCTTCTTACAATTCGGGTTGTCCTGTTTTGTGAACCGTCCTGTATTTTTGTCTCGAAGTGTAGGCATCAATTTGTGCGGGATACTCCGCTTAATCACCTCGACTTTTCGTAATCCAGCATTTTGAAGAAACTCGTAGAAAACTTCCGCAGACTTTATCTGTACTTCCTTTATCTTCGTATTGCCAATAACAATGCAAGCATAGCCATTTAGAGCAAGTACTCTATGCATCTCTTTGGCAACTTCTTGCATATCATTAAAGTATTGTGCCACATCACGAGCAATATGATTGCTCTTTTCAGATAAAGCATCGACAATCTTTTGTGCTTGTTTGCTGCCAGAAACAGTCAGCGATATATTGCCAGAGTAGGAAGAACCTATGAATTTTTTGCGGAACTCATGTATGTCTGAAATATATTCCATCCAATAGGCTGTAAGCTGATGGATGTCTGCATATTCATAGGATGTAACATATGGAGGAGATGTAATAATTGCATTAATACTTTCTGCCGGAATTGATGTATGACGGGCATCATCTAAGTGAATTGCACAAGGAACGTCCAAATATCCTCTGTGGTTTAATTCATTGTAAAAATTCTCGTTCCAACCCATCATTTTCTTGCAGTGGCGACAGAACTCATCAAATGGGTCGGCAAGTTCCTTCTTCGGATCTTTCTGTGGTTTTGTGCCCGATTGCAACCACCAAGAGCAGTTCTTCAAGATATGAGAGATGCAGACATAGAAGAAATCTTTTATGTCATCATCTATATTCAAACGAAACACTTTCTCGTACAAGAAAGCAATTTTTGCTTTCTGAGAGGGCGTAAACCAATAGTCTATTCTTTCATGTTTTTTTATTTCCGCAAAATTAACCTCATTATATTCGTCAAACGATCCCACCATTGCATTATATGCTCGTTGAAGAACATCTGGAGGCAATGGAGTCGTTTTTACTTTTGTTATGAGCTGAGCCACAGGGTTAATATCTGTTCCTACTGAAGATATTCCATGAATTTTTGCTTCAACCAATGTCGTTCCGCATCCTGCAAACAAATCTGCAATCATATTACTGCCTTGTGCATAGTCTTCAATAATTTTTCTTACGACATCAGGCAGAAACTTTGCAGGATAACGATGGTATCCGTGTGTCCATTGTTCGGTCGAACGGACACTTTCGAATGCCCAATCAGGATTCTCTGGTATGTTATCAAAGTTTATGTATCGCATTATAATAAATTGTCATTAAGAAACAATTTCAACGGCTCCAGATATTCTGAATCTAGATTCCAGTGCTGGGGATTCTCGTAGTTGCGGTTTGCTTCTTTTATTAATTCTTTTTGACTCTTTGTTTCTCCCAACAGGGCTTCAAGGTAACCATATATCTTGGTTTTCTTGGCGGGGGTGGTCAGGGGTGGCGGTGTACGGCCAGGGATATCTGTCTGCACCAACTCTTGTTCGTAATGCTCCCAGCAGTCGAAGATGGGGCGGTTATTCGGATTAATGATGTTTTCCAACAGGTCTTCCAACGTGCCGGCATCGTGGTTGTTTGGCAAAAGGAATAATTCGAATTGAACTATGCTTGCTTGTCGCCATTTCTCAATTTCATCTTTTCGGGCCATAGAATCTTTGTCGGCATCAACAATGACAAGGTTTACACCACCGTTTGCTGACATAGAATGCATACGAAGAGCTGTGGCCTCGGTTTTCAAGTTGTCCCACCCCTTGAGAATGACCAAGCGCTCATCATCCATCACATAACCAAACAGATGTCCTATATATTGTTTGATAAAACGGGCATCGGCCACTCCTTCCACAAAGATATTGAATTCTTTCTTCATAGCACAATACTTCTTAATTCTATATCATTTGCAATAGCCTCTTGTAGACCATTATAGGTCAACTGATATGCCTGATACCCTTTCAAACGAGTTTTCTCTAATGTAAATATGCGAAGTCTCTGCTGATACTCAATATGCTCCTCAAGCATCTTGTTCAGATGGGCAAGCGTTTCCTTACTATGAGTGGTGACAAATATCTGCTTGTCGCTTGCTTCTGCCAACGCAAACAAGGCTTGCCATAGTTTTTTATAGACGGAATAATGAAGTCCGTTGTCAATTTCGTCGATAAGCAATATGTCGATGAGTGGATTGGCTGCACTCGCCACAATATTCAGATAACGACGAAGGCCATCTCCCATCATACTGACCGACAGCATCTGAGGCATACCTTCAAATCCAATATATATATCATCCGTCAGTATTTCGATGCTGTTAATACGAGCGTCAAACAATTTCAGCAAGGCCAAAATCGTGTCTTTCCGATTCCGTTTAAACAGCTCTGCCAAATCGTTAGCCAGATTGTTCGTCATCAAATCAGATGGAGTCAGCCAAGCCCTCTTATTCTCCAAGTATCCGTCTGCTACTTTTCGATTTACGACCAAACCTTGAGGATTTACTCGCAGCCAACTCTTATGACTTTGTGTTGTCGTACCTTTGGAGATTTCAAAATTCATCTCCAAGGTATTGACATATTTTATTGCACCCATTTGTTGCTGAGGCTCATTCTTCGGATCGGCCAATTCGTCAAACACGTATGACAAAGCTAACGTTAGATGTCGGGAACTATCGTCCGACAGTTCTGCCTTTATCTCCGGTAGAGTTGTGACATCCAAGTTGTTGAAAAAATACTGAACATCAATAAAGTTACTGAATGGTTTGCGGGCTCGTATGGCGTTGATGGCCTGAGGCACGTCTGGATTAGACATACTCATCAACATCGCTATTGCTTCAAGCATTGTTGTTTTGCCTGAATTGTTCTGACCGAGAAACACATTCACCATAGAGAAATCATCTATTGTTAGATGGTCTATCCCCCTGAAGTTCGATATTTTTATGTTTTTGATACCATCCATTTTTCCGGATTACTTATATATAATAAATGCGAATGCAAAAATACGAAAAATGTTTTATATAGCAAAATATCAGATGTTGCTAAATGCTAACAGTTTGTGTATTATTTAAATACACAAGGAACTTGTGTCTCTCTATCACCGCGAAACTTGGTCTATGGTACGCCCACAATACGTTCTTACTAAGAATTTTTGAGTTTAAAACCCAAACGTACCAGCGATTACTCTCTTGCGTTCTGAACTAATAATGTATGCGTTACAAGCGACGCATTTACACGACGCAGAGCATTATGGCATAATCGTAGAACTTATTGTCCAGATACTCTTTGACAATTTCCTTTATTGTATTTCCGTCCGTATTTTGTTGTTTCTATGATTCTTAATACGTTTATGTGCTGTCTTATATGGTCAGAGAGAGGTGGGTGGTGTCGGAGGTGCGGGAGCGGGTGGAGTTGGAATGCGTTAGTGTGGGAATGCGTTAATGTGTTAGTGCGTTAGTATCTGCCTGTGTAGGTTCGATGGGTTGGAGCCATTCGGGATGGAGGACAGCGGTGACGAGGCCGGTGCGTAGCTACCAGGGGACTCTATGTGAGGGCGGAACTGATGCCGTGGGTTGGCGTCAACGGATATGATATGACCCCTTGCGGAGCTTGTGGTAAACGGATGAGAGGTATCCGGCGGCGATTACTGCTGGTTGTCGTCGATGTTGACTGCTTCGGCGCTTTCCTTGAGGTCGCGGATGCGGTTCTGGATGCGCTTGAGCGCTGTGATGGCGACGATGCGCTCGATGCCGTTGGCGAAGATGCCGACACCGAGGAGTACGCCGAAGATGGTGCCTACGCCGGCAGGGTTGCGCAAGGCGAAGAAGCCAAGGATAAGGCTGCATAAGCCAAGCAATGCCATAAGCCACCAGCGGTCATAGCCGGCACGCTTGTAGTCGAAAGACAGCACCGCCAGGGAGATGCCTTCGAACATAACCCAAATGGCGAAGACGACGACAAGGCTCTCGGCAGCTATGAGGCCGTTGCATACGAAAAGGACTCCGACGACAATCTGGAACATTGCCAGGAGCGTGGTGGAACCTGCATTGGGCAAATACTTTTGAGCTTTCAACCCGAACAGAAGGCCAAACACGCCTGTGAGCAGTATGAGAAGGCCTATGATGGAGGCCATAGCGACGAAGCTTTCGCCGGGATTGAGGATGCATATCACGCCCAACACTATGAGCAGCAGGGCGGTAACGATAAGGTAGAGGTTGACTTTTTTCATATAGTTTAATTTATTTTCAGTTATTAACGAAAGTGTCAAGATAATATTGCATTGGACGAGTGTTTTATAACCAACTCCTGAACGACTGTTGATTACAGATATTCCATATAATTGTCAGGAGTTATCACGACTGTTTCCTTGACGTTGTATGCATCGGTGAAACTTTTTGAGAACAACACCTTCTTTGTCGGATTCCACTTCATCTCAAAGGCGGTCATAGCTCCGTCGCTCTCTTCTATTAGGTCGATTTCCTGCTGCAACGTGGTGCGCCAGAAATAGCGGTTGCAATAGTACCCGCTATAGTGGTTGCGTTTCATTCGCTCAGCGATAAAGAAATTTTCCCACAATGCACCGATGTCGTCACGCAGATTAACCGGCGCAAATTGCTGTATGATTGCGTTGCGGACTCCATTATCGTAGAAATAAATCTTCTTAGCACGCTTCAACTCTGTGCGGAGATTGCGGCTCAATCCGCCGAGACGAAAGACAACATAGCATTTCTCAAGCAAGTCTATGTATTTGTCAATGGTTTTGCCGTCGGTCTGCAAAGTACGTGCCAATTCATTCGTAGACACTTCGCTTCCTATCTGGAACGCAAGCGCTTGCAGGAGTTTGTCAAGTAGCTGTGGTTTTCGGAGACTATCGAGCGACAGGAGGTCCTTGTAAAGGTAGCTCTGCGCAAGGTCTGTGAGATATTGCCGGGCCTCCTCCGGGTGCATAACAATGTCCGGATAGCTGCCATAGACAAGCCTGTTCTCCAGTGTGCGCCTCTCTTCCATAAGGCCAAAGGTGTCAATGATTTCGCTGCTGCTTATGGGAAACATCTGATACTCGAATTTACGTCCCGTAAGCGGTTCGTTGAGGCGGTTGCGCAATTCAAATGCCGACGATCCGGACGCAACGACTTGAACGCTTTTTATATTATCTACAATCAGTTTCAGTGTCAAGCCAATATTGTCCACCTTCTGAGCCTCGTCAATAACCAGCAGTTCATTGTTGCCGATAATGGAACGGAGTTTGGCTACATTGGTGTTTGTAAGCATCGTCTGAACCTCGGGCTCGTCACAGTTCAACGCAAGCACTCGTTTGTCACTCTTGCGCACCAATTCGCCGAGCAATGTCGTTTTGCCGACTTGACGCGGACCGACAATAACGATTACTTTTCCTTTAAATAGCTGTTTCTTAATTATTTTATCCAGTTTTCGCTCTATCATATCATCTTGTTTGACGATGCAAAGATATGTATTTTCTGGAATATAATCCAAAAATTATATATATTTTTTGGATTACGTTCCTGAAAATCGACTTTTTGCTCTCTTGTCAGTTGACGGAATATACAAAAAAGAGTGCCTGCATTGCGGGCACTCTTTGCATAGTTTAATCAGCAAATTCCTTAGGATTGCCTTACCAAGCTATTAACCTTCGATTTCCTTGCGGACTTTCTTGAAGGCCTCGATGCACTTGTCGAGGTGTTCGTGCTCGTGGGCAGCGCTGATCTGGACGCGGATACGGGCCTGGCCTTTCGGAACGACAGGATAGTAGAAGCCGGTGACGAAGATGCCTTCTTCCTGCATCTTGGCGGCATACTGCTGGCTCTTGGCGGCGTCGTAGATCATAACGGCGCAGATGGCGCTCTCCGACGGCTTGCAGTCGAAGCCCTCTTCCTTCATACGGCGCAGGAAGTAGTCGGTGTTCTCGTGCAGCTTGTCCTGCAGGGTGTTGGTCTCGCTCATCATCTCGAACATACGGATGCCGGCGGCAACGAGGCCGGGAGCCATCGAGTTGCTGAACAGGTAGGGACGGCTGCGCTGACGCAGCATATCGATGATTTCCTTCTTGCCGGTGGTGAAACCGCCCATAGCGCCGCCAAAGGCCTTGCCGAGGGTGCCGGTGAGGATCTCGATCTTGCCACGCAGGTTGTAGCGCTCGGTCACGCCGCGGCCAGTCTTGCCGACCACGCCGGCGCTGTGGCTCTCGTCGACCATAACCATTGCGTCGTATTTGTTGGCGAGCTCATAGATCTTGTCGAGCGGGCATACGTTGCCGTCCATCGAGAAGACACCGTCGGTGACGATGATGCGGAAGCGGTTCTTCTGGGCAGCCTTGAGCTGCTCCTCGAGGTCGGCCATATCGGCGTTGGCATAGCGATAGCGCTGAGCCTTGCAGAGGCGGACACCGTCGATGATGGAGGCGTGGTTGAGGGCGTCGCTGATGATAGCGTCCTCTTCGGTCAGAAGGGGCTCGAAGACACCGCCGTTGGCGTCGAAGCAGGCAGCGTAGAGGATGGTGTCCTCGGTGCCGAAGAACTCGGCGATTTTCTTCTCAAGCTGTTTGTGGAGGTCCTGGCAACCGCAGATGAAGCGGACACTGGCCATACCATAGCCGCGGGCGTCCATACCCTTCTTGGCGGCCTCGATAAGCTCGGGGTTGTCGGCCAAACCAAGGTAGTTGTTGGCGCAGAAGTTGAGGCACTTCTTGCCCTTGACCATAATCTCGGCACCCTGGGGGCTCTCGATTATGCGTTCGTGTTTGTAAAGACCGGCGGCCTCGATATCGGCCAGCTCTTTCTGAAGATGCTGTTGGAATTTAGTGTACATAATTACAATATTTTATTGTTATTTTTTATTAATTTCCCATTGTAAAAACAACCTACAAAGATACAAATAAATTTGCATTCGGCGAAAAAATGTTTTGCACTCTTTCTGCTTTTTGTGACATTGCACTGTGCAACAGGTGTTTAGCTGAAAGGTAATCACTATTGTTAGTGATGCCCGACAGAATAATGACTAAAAATTGTTAGGTGCCGATTGCGCGGACAGCGGTAATTTTGCATTCAGAAAACAACAAGGAAATTTTGCCATTATCAGGTGTAAACAATTGGTTGTTATTTAGTTTTATGGATTAATAATGGAAACAGGCATCCTCGGAAAGGCTGCCTGTTTTTTTGTGCCCTGCCGCCAACGCCATTGTGTAGCCGCTACAGCCACTGCCCTTAGGCCAAGGATTTCCGCTCGTTTTGGGCCGCTTTTGCACCATACCGACACTGGTTGTTGTCCGATCGTTGTCCGTTTGTTGTCCGTTTGTTGTCCGATCAATAATCGGACAACAAACGGACAACAAACGGACAACGACTGGACAACGAACGGTGTTGGTCCCTTCCTGTTGTGGTGAAAAACCGATGCGTTCCGCTGCCGTTGGCATACGGAAAACAAGGGCGTTGGCGGGTGGATGCGCCTGTGCAGATGTGGGAGTCAGTTATTGCTTCTTGCCGGCCAGCAGTCCGCAGGCGGCCATAATGTCCTCGCCCCGCGAGGCGCGGATGGTGCAGGTCACGCCGTGGGCGTTGAGGTAGTCCTCAAATGCGGTCATCGAGCGTTCGTCGCTGGTCTTGTAGGGCATTTCGGGCGAGGCGTGGAAACGGATGAGGTTGACGCGGCACCGCAGTCCTTTGAGCAGTCGCACCAGCTCGGCGGCGTGGGCTATGTCGTCGTTGAGGCCTTTGAACATCGTGTATTCGAAGGAGATGCGTCGCTGGCCGAACCAGTTGTATTTCTTCAGCAGGTTTATGATGTCGGCAATGGGGTAGACCTTTTGCATCGGCATCATCTCGGCGCGCTCGTCGGCGAAGGGGTTGTGCAGGCTCACGGCCACGTGGACCTGCGTCTCGTCGAGCAGGCGGCGCAGCATCGGGGTGATGCCCACGGTGGAGACGGTGATGCGGTGGGGGCTCCAGCCCAGGCCCCAGTCGGCGGTGAGCACCTGGAGCGACTGGCAGATGGCGTCGTAGTTGTCCAGCGGCTCACCCATCCCCATAAAGACAATGTTGCTCAGCGTCTCGCTTTCGGGGATGGAGAATATCTGGTTGAGTATCTCGGTGGCGGTGAGGCTGCCGTGGAAGCCTTGCTTGCCGGTGACGCAGAAGCGGCAGCCCATCTTGCATCCGCGCTGGCAGCTTACGCAGAGCGTGGCGCGGTCGCCGTCGGGAATGTAGACGGATTCGATGTAGTTGTGATTTGTGAATCGTGAATCGTGAACGGCGAAGAGGTATTTCCTGGTGCCGTCGGTCGATGTCTGGCAGTCGACGGGGGCGGTGCGGCCCACGGTGGCAATCTCGTTCAGCCGTGCGCGTATCTTGAGCGAGAGGTTGGTCATCGAGTCGAAGTTGTCGACCCGCTTGCGGTACATCCAGTCGCACAGCTGCTTGGCGGTGAACTTCGGAAAGCCCTGCTCAAGGCAGAGGCTTTGCAGTTGTTCGAGCGATAGTCCTAAGAGTGCTTGCATTTTACCAGGTGGTTGTTGTCTGGAAGGAGTTGTCGTCGGCCTCTTCCATCAACTCCTGCTGATATACGCTCTCGTCCCAGATGAAGTCCTCGTCGGGCAGGTCGGGCTTGGTGAAGTCGCCTCGGTAGAAGTTGAGTACGTTGTCGTCGTAGACGCGCCGCATATAGTGTCCGAAGATTGGCAGTGCCTGGCGTGCGCCCTGTCCGAACTCCATACTGCGGAAGTGGATGGAGCGCAGCTCGCCTCCGGTCCACACCACGGTGGTCATCTTGGGCGTGATGCCTACAAACCAGCAGTCGCTGTTGTTCTGCGTCGTACCGGTCTTGCCGGCCATTGGGTAGGCCAGCTTGAACTGCGAGCCGCGCAGACGTGCGCCGGTACCGCTGTCGACGACGCCTTTCATCATCTGGATCATCATCCAGGCTATGCGCGGGCTGATGGCCTCGCGGCGCTCGGGCGTGAAGGTCTCGAGCACCTTGCCTTTGTTGTCCTCGATGCGTGTTATGAAGATAGGCTGCACGTATTCGCCCTGGTTGGCAAAGGTGGCCATTGCTCCGGCCATCTCATAGACTGTGATTTCGGCCGCTCCCACGCTGATGGCGGGCACGGGGTCGATGGGGCTGGTGACACCCATCTTGCGGGCAATGTTGATGACCATATTGGGGCCGTTGGCGCCACCGGCCTTCATCAGGTAGGCCGACACCCAGTTGATGGAGTTGGCCAGGGCCCATTTCAGGGTGACCATTTCGCCTTCGCGCTGGTGGCTCGAGTTGCGCGGGCACCAGTCGCCTATGCATACCTCGGTGTTGGGCACCAAGGTGTAGGGGTTCATATCGAGGTCTTGCAGCGCCATCGTGTAGACAAAGGGCTTGAAGGTGGAGCCTACCTGACGGCGGCTCTGCATCACGTTGTCATACTTGAAATAGCGGTAGTTGATGCCGCCCACGTAGGCCTTGACGTAGCCGGTGCCTGTCTCGACCGACATCAGGCCGGCGTTGAGGAACTTCTTGACGTATACCAGCGAATCCCAAGGGGTCATCACTGTGTCGACCGGGCCGTTCCACGAGAAGACGCGCATCTTCACTTTCTCTTCCTTGAAGTATTTCTTGATTTCCGACTCGCTGGCTCCCTCCTGTTTCATCTGATAGTAGCGGTCGGAGGCTTTCATTGCCAGTGTCAGGAAGTGGTCCTCCTGCTCCTTGGTCAGGTTGTTGAACGGGTTGCCGTTGCGGCGTGCCAGTTCCTTGAAGAAGGCGGGCTGGATGACTTCTTTCATATGCTTCTCGACAGCCTTCTCTGCGTGGGCCTGCATACGTGAGTCGATGGTGGTGTAGATGCGCAGGCCGTCCTTGTGGACATCATAGTAGGTGCCGTCGCTCTTCTTGTGGCTTCCGCACCAGTCCTTCATATAGTTGCGTATGTATTCGCGCAGGTAAGGGGCCGCGCCGTCGTTGTGGCTTATGGGGCGATAGTGGCTCATATCTATTGCCTTCTCTTTGAGCTTCTCAAAGTCCTCGTCGCTCAGATACTTCTCACCCGTGGCTGGGTCCTCATAGCTGTTCATCTGGCTCATAACCACGTTGCGGCGTCGGGTGGCGTTGTCGGGATGCAGCACGGGGCTGTAGGTCGTAGGAGCCTTCAGCAAGCCCACCAATACAGCGGCTTCGTCGACCGTCAGCTCCGACGGGCTCTTGTCGAAGAAGGTGTGTGCCGCCGTCTCTATGCCGTAGGCATTGCTGCCGAAGTCGACGGTGTTCAGGTACATTGCCAGTATCTCTTCTTTCGAGTAGTTGTGCTCAAGTTTCACTGCCACGACCCACTCTTTGAACTTGGAGTGTATCAGGCCCAGCTTGCTCTTCCGTTCACGCGGAAAGAGGTTCTTGGCCAGCTGCTGGGTGATGGTGCTTCCGCCGCCGCTGCTGCTGTGGCGGCCCACAAGGGTCTTGAAGAACACACGCGCAAGACTGCGTGCATCGATGCCGGCGTGGTCGTAGAAACGCACGTCCTCGGTGGCTACCAGTGCGTGGATGAGGTTGAGGTTCTTGCCGCCATTGGTTATCTCACGATAGGTGAGGCTGGAGCGGTTCTCGATGCCTATGTATCCAAGCACTTCGCCGTCGGCGCTCCACACCTCCGATGCCAGGTTGCTACGCGGGTTTTCAAGCTCCTCGAACGACGGCATAAAGCCCAGCCATCCGAGCGAGAGCATTGTGAAGAACAGCACAAGCACAACCCAAAAGGCAGCGAAGCTGATCCACACTATGCGTATGCCTCGGCGCGAGTCTTTCTTTGATGCCGCGTTTTTCTTTTTCTTATATTGAGCCATAGCTATTTACTTGTGTTTTCTATGTGTAATCCTATGTTCTTTATTCCGGGCAGTAGCGTGTCGCGCATAGCGTGGCTAATGATGAATTGGTAGTTGCCCTGCTGTGGGAAATGGAAGTAGCAGAACGGGTAGCGTCCGTCGACATAGCGTCCACTCTCTTTGCCCAGCCAGTGTCCGTCGCGCTCGGCCAGTTTGAACTCGATGTTGGTGTCGGCTGCAACGCTGCCGTCAGGGTATATGGTAGTGATGAAGAAATAGATGTTGGAGTAGGGGTAGTCGTTGCGGTTGCGGATGTCTATGCAGCACAGATAGGTGCCGTTGGTGTCGTTGGCCTCAAGGTCGAACACCAGTTTGTCGTCCATATTCCAGCCTTGCTCGTCGATATGGCGGGTCTCGTTGTAGAGCTCATTCCTGTCGCACGAGGCGGCAAGCAGCGATACAGAAAGCAATATCAAAAGCAGTCTTCTATTCATCTGTCTTCTTTTTGTTGCGGTTGTCGCGGCGGTCGCGTTGCTGACGCGGCTCGCGTTGCGGTCGGGGTTCGCGGTTTTCCTTTTGTGGGCGCTGCTCGCGCGGCTGGCGGTTGTCGCGGTTGCCCTTTGGCTGGCGGTTGTCTCGTTGGTTGTGATTCCTCTGGGGCTTGTCGTGTCTGTCGTTCTGAGCCGGTGCTGCGCCTGAGGCATCGTCGGCCATAAGCTTCAGTTCGCGCTCGAATTCGGCCTCGCTCGATTCCTGTGCCAGTGCCGCCGTCGACATCAGCTCGACCTGATAGTCCTCGAGCTTCTCCGGATACTCCTGGTTCCTGTTCATCTCGATGATAGCCTTCACGTTTTCGGCGGTGATGGCATAGAGGTCGCTCTCGCCCTCGTAGGCATACCACATAATGCCGCGGAAGACATCGGTCTTCTTGTACATAGCCAGACCCTTCTTGAAGCGTATCGGCGTGTTGGCCGGCGGAAACTTCTTGAGCGCGTCGACATAGACCGCATACTCGAAGTTGAGACAGCATTTAAGCTTTCCGCACTGGCCGGCCAGCTTCTGCGGGTTGGGCAGAATCTGCTGTGTTTTGGCCACGCTTGTGGTCACCGACTTGAAGTTGGTGAGCCAGGTGCTGCAGCACAGCTCGCGGCCGCAGGTGCCGATGCCGCCCACTTTGCCGGCCTCTTGGCGCACGCCTATCTGCTTCATCTCGATGCGCACGTGGAACTGCTCGGCCAGCACCTTGATAAGGTTGCGGAAGTCTACGCGGTCGTCGGCGGTATAATAGAATATGGCTTTCGAGTGGTCACCTTGGTATTCCACGTCGTTGACCTTCATCACCAGCCCCAGGTCTTCGGCAATCTGACGTGTCTTTTTGAGGGTGTTCTCCTCCTCCCTTATTGCCGATGTCCAGCGCTCGATGTCGCTCACCTTGGCGCGACGGAAGAGTTTCTTGATGGTGTCCGACTCGGGGTCCACCTTTTTCTTCAGCATCTGGATGCGGCACACCTCGCCGGTCAGACTGACAATGCCCACGTCGTGGCCCGGAATGCCCTCCACAGCCACTATGTCGCCGTCGCTGACGTCGATGCCGTCGGGCAGGCGATAGAACTCCTTGCGGTTGTTCTTAAAACGTACCTCCACGCAATCGAAAGGCTTCTCCATCGGTTGGCGGATGCCCTTCATCCAGTTGCACGAGCCCACCTTGCAGCAGCTGCGCAGCTCAGTCTCCGACACCGGAGTGTAGGATTCGGGGCAATGGTTGCAGCCACGCGACAGGTAGATAGACTCCTTGTATTCCACCTTCGGCAGCGTCGGGTCGGGCTCCAAGTAGGGGTCCATAGCGCTCTCGTTGGCCTCGTAGTCCATCGGCGGCTCTTCGTCGTCGCTGTCGATATAGCTCTTCTTCTTGCCGGCCTCGCGGCGCTCGCGGCGACTGCGGATAAACTCCTCCATATCCTCTGGAGTCGCGATGTCGTCCTCCTCATCGTCCAGTGGTTTCACCGCTGCCGTCACCTCCTCGGGCAGACGTTGCTCCTGCTCGCTGTCACTATATTTCGATTCGTTGTTTTTGATTTCTTCGGTCATTTAAGATTATGTTGTTTATATGATGAAATGATATTTGTTCCGATGTCTCTTTGTCCAGTGTTTGTGATTGGTCTACCTTTTCTTCAAGGCCTTGCTGATTCTGAACGAGAGCTCCATAAAGGTAATCTTGGCATAGGCATTGCGCTCGATGGCATAGATGGCGTTGTTGAAAGCCTCGTTCAGCAGTTCGATGTTGCGCTCGGTAATCATTGCAGGGAAGGAGGCGTTGAACTTGGCGTCGCCAAAGTCCATCTTCGACGGCAGTCCCGCATTGTTGCGCAGAAACGAGTCGCGGATGGCCTCCTGTGCATAGAGCAGGAAGCGCTTCTGCTGCTCGCGTCCCTTGGCGTGCAGCGAGTCGACCCAGCTCGACAGCGATGCCATATTGAGCTTGAACAGCTGCCGCATCCAGGTGACATACAGCGTGTTGAACTCCTCGTTCGGAGCCGGGGCCCCGGCTTTGAGGCGCGGCACTCTCACCGTCTGTGCACGCGACACGATGGTGCTTAGCATCTTCTCGCTGCTCTCGGCCACAAGCAGTATCAGCGTATTGGGTGTCGGCTCCTCAAGGGTCTTCAGTATCTTGTTCGCAGCCACTTGATGAACCTTCTCGGCCATCCATACAATCACCACCTTGTAAGCCCCCTCGTAGGCCTTCAGTCCCAGCGTCCGCGTCATCTCGTCGGCGTCGCGTTCGCGAATGATGCCCTGGCTCTTCTCCACGCCCACAAAGTCGTACCACTCGTCGAGCGTCCCCACCTGTTTGTGGGCATTCAGAAACTCGCGGAACTCACCCTGGAAGTCGGCCGACGATATGTTGCCGCCCTTGACCTCGGCCGTCGCCGTGTTGGGGAAGAAGAAGTGCAGGTCGCTGTGTGTAAGCTGCTTGTATTTCTTGCACGACGGACACTCGCCACACGAATCGGCCCGCAGGCCGCCCTCGGCGTTTTTGTAGTGCACGCGGTGCTCGCAGTTGAGATATTGTGCATAGGCAATGGCAAGCGCCAGACTGCCCGAAGCGGTCTCGCCCAAGAACATTTGGGTGTGGCTGACACGCCCAGAATCGATAATTTCGGTCAGGTGATTGGCCGTAACTACTTGTCCAACAATATCTTTAAACTGCATAATACGCGTAAATTAATTTACAAAATTACTAATAATATTAAATATGGCAAAAAAAAGTTTGTTTTCTTGACGCGCTGTCGCGATAATCGGAGTGGACTCCTTCAGTTCTTTTTGGGGTGAAAAAATGCCCTTTGATAATAATGTGCTGTATATCAGCCGAATACCACCAAATATCAAGACTATGCATAAACTGCTGTATGTCAGGTGTTTTGACGGGTCTCCTTCGTTCGTTGTCCAGTCGTTGTCCAGTTGTTGTCCAGTCGTTGTCCAGTCATTGACTGGACAACGACTGGACAACGAGCGGACAACGACTGGACAACGAACGGTGTTGGTCCCTGTCGGAAGCGGTGCAGGAGCGAAGGAAAAACAAGGCTGGGACGGCCGCAGGAGCCCTGAAGGGGCGACAGAACACAGGCAGGGGTGCAGCGAAGCGGAACCCCTGCACCAAATTACGCCAAGTTTTCAAGCCCTGAAGGGGCGACGGACAATTATGTGCTTTCCGTCGCCCCCTCGGGGCTTTTGGTTTTTCTGGCATTCTTTGCAGGGGTTGCGCTCCGCTCGGCCCCTGCCTGTAATTTTTCTTTTCGCAATGGCTGCCGTATCGCGATATTTTTCGTAAATTTGCAGCAACGTTTTTACGGGCTTAACCCATTCAACGCATTGATTATTACATTGTAATGCTCTTTGTGTGCTTTGGGTGATTGTTCGTTTTGTGCAAAGTCTGTCGAATAGCAATGAGAAACCAGTATCAAGAGCGCAGCACGGTTATCCGTATCATCTTCCTCACGGTGGGAATCATCTTCATCGTAAGGCTGGCCTTTATGCAGGTGTTCGACAGCGAGTATCGCCGTCAGGCCGATCGTCAGGCGCTGCGCCCCATTACGCAGTTTCCGGCCCGCGGCTTGATTTACGACCGCAACGGCGAGTTGCTGGTCTACAACGAGGCGGTGTACGACCTTATGGTCATTCCGCGAATGACGAAAGGTCTGGACACCAATATGTTCTGCCGCGTGATGGGCATCACCCGCGACGAGTTCGACGCCCGTATGCGCAAGGCGTGCAAGTATTCCACCTATTCGGCGTCGCCGTTTATGAAGCAGGTGTCGAAGGAGGAGTACGGTTCGTGGGAGAACAGCCTCTACAAGTTCCGCGGCTTCTATGTGCAGCAGCGTACGCTGAGGGTCTACGACAAGCCTATTGCGGCGCACGTGCTGGGATATGTGGGCGAGGTGGACCAGAGCGAGATAGACGCCGACAAGTTCTACAAGCAGGGCGACTATATAGGCAAGAGCGGCTTGGAGAAGTCGTATGAGGAGGTGCTGCGCGGCATCAAAGGCAAGCGCATAATGCAGGTGGACGTCCACAACCGCGAGATTGGCTCGTATATGAACGGCGCCTACGACACGATGGCCGTGGAGGGCGGCAACCTCTACACCACGCTCGACGCTTCGCTGCAGGAGTATGCTGAAGGGCTGATGGCCAACAAGCGCGGATGCATTGTGGCCATTGAGCCGTCGACGGGCGAGGTGTTGGCAATGGTCAGCGCGCCGGGCTACGACCCCAACCTGCTGGTGGGGCGTGTGCGCGGCGAGAACTACCAGATGCTGCTGCAGGACATCTCGCGCCCGCTGCTGAACAGGGCGCTGATAGAGCACTATCCGCCGGGATCGATATTCAAGGTGGCTCAGGCTGTGACCGCACTGCAACTGGGAGTCATCACGCCCAATTCAGGCTTTGTGTGCGACAAGTCGCTGGTGGGCTGCCACAACCATCCCAGCGCCCGCTCGGTGCAGGAGGCCATCAAGATGAGCTGCAACCCCTACTTTTATCAGGTGTATCGACGTGTGATACAGCAAGGTAAATACAAGAGCATCTACAAGGACAGCCCCTACGGGTTGACGGTGTGGCGCGACTATATGCTGCGCTTCGGCTTCGGGCAGAAGATGGGCATCGACCTGCCTGCCTCGGGCATCACGCCGGGCTTCATTCCCGACACGGCGTTCTACAACAAGAGGTATGGCCGTGAGCGCTGGGCGTTCTCGACCATCTACTCTAACAGTATCGGCCAGGGCGAGGTGACGGTGGTGCCCATTCAGATGGCAAACCTGGCCTGCATTGTGGCCAACCGCGGCTACTACATAACGCCGCATCTGGTGCGATATTACGGTCCCGACTCGGTGCGCAACGAAGAGTTCTACACAAAGCACGAGACGGGCATCAACAAGGCCTACTTCGACATTGCCGCCAACGGTATGTATGATGTGGTGCACGTGGCCGGCGGCACGGCGCGCAGGGCCAATATACCCGACATCGACATCTGCGGCAAGACGGGTACGGCGCAGAATATTGGCGAGGACCACTCGGTGTTCATCTGCTTTGCCCCCAAGGAAAAGCCGAAGATTGCCGTGGCGGTCTATGTCGAGAATGCCCGCGGCGGCGGTGGCTACTGGGCGGCGCCGATTGCGAGCTTGGTGATTGAGAAGTACATCCGCGGCGAGGTGACGCGCAAGGATGTGGAGAAGATGTACCGCGAGGCGGCGCCTTGCCAGAAACTGCCCTTGACGAGAGTGGCCAAAAAGAAAAAGAAATAAGTGATGGAAACAAAGATAGATTGGGTAACACTTCTGCTTTATGCCGCCATCCTCGTTTTTGGATGGATGAACATCTATGCCGCCTGCTACGACGAGGCGCACACGGCTATTCTTGACCTGCACACGATGCACGGCAAGCAGCTGCTGTGGATCGGCATATCGGTGGTCATAGCCCTGATCATCACGCATATAGACCCGCATATATTCTCGTCGATGTCTTATCTTATATACTTGGTTGTCATAGGTCTGCTTGTGGTTGTGCTCTTTGTGGGCACGGTGACGAAGGGTGGTTTGTCGTGGATTGACTTTGGCTCGTTCAAGTTCCAGCCGTCCGAGTTCGCCAAGTTTGCCACGGCGTTGGCGCTGGGCAAGTATATGAGTTCGCTCGACCTCGACTACAGGCAGCTGCGCACCAAGCTGATTGCCTGGGGCTTGATACTGTTGCCTGCGGGTATCATCATCTTGCAGCACGACACCGGATCGGCACTGGTCTTTGCCAGCTTCCTGCTGCCGCTCTACCGCGAGGGTATGTCGCCGCGCATCCTGATAGTGGGGCTTGTGGCGGTGGTGCTGTTTGTGGTGACACTGCTGCTCGGCAAATACAAGCTGATACTTGTCGGCGTGCTTGCGGCAATAGCGCTGCTCTACCTCTTTGGATGGCTCAACAAGCGCACGCGCAAGCACTATATCTGGGTGACGGCCGTTTTCGCTGCCTGCACGCTGTTCATCTTCTCGGTTGATTTTGCCTTTGAGAAGGTGTTGCAGCCCCACCAGCGCGACCGCATCTATGTGCTGCTGGGCAAGACCGATGAGAAGACCAACAGCACGACGGGCTACAATGTGTACCAGTCGAAGATTGCCATAGGCTCGGGCGGCGTGTTCGGCAAGGGCTTCCTGAAAGGGACCATCACCAAGGCCGACTTTGTGCCTGAGCAGGAGACCGACTTCATCTTCTGCACGGTGGGAGAGGAGTGGGGCTTTGTCGGCTCGACACTGCTGATACTGGCTTATATAGGGCTGCTGTTCAGGCTGGTAACCCTTGCCGAGCGGCAATACTCGAAGTTTTCGCGCATCTATGGCTACTCTGTCGCGAGCATCTTGTTCCTGCACCTCTTTATCAATATAGGTATGGCGCTCGGATTGCTGCCTGTCATCGGCATACCGCTGCCGTTCTTCAGCTATGGCGGCTCGTCGCTGATGGCCTTTACCATACTGCTGTTCATCTTTCTGCGCCAGGACCAGGAGCGCACCAACCCTATTTAACGATAACATTTCCAAGAAAATATAGATACATTGCAATAATGGCAAATAAGAAAAACAACGAAGATCACTGCTCGTTCTGTGGCCGCCCGGCTTCGCAATGCACTATGCTGCTGACTGGCATCGAGGGCTGCATCTGCTCGGACTGCGTCACTCAGGCCGGCTTGATTGTCAACCAACAGAAGGAATCCAAACCGCACAAGGATAGTGGCAAACCCATACCGACACCGGAAGAGATAAAGGCACTGATGGATCAGTATGTCATCGGACAGGAGGAGGCTAAGAAGGTGCTTGCCGTCGCTGTCTACAACCACTACAAGAGGCTGCGCTACAATGAGCGGAACGGCAACGGTAACGAGGTGGAAATAGAGAAGTCGAATATCATCCTTGTCGGCGAGACGGGCACGGGCAAGACGCTGATGGCAAGGACTATAGCGCGTATGCTTGAAGTGCCGTTCTGCATTGCCGACGCTACCACGCTGACGGAGGCGGGCTATGTGGGCGACGACGTGGAGAATGTGCTGGTGCGACTGCTGCAAGCCGCTGACTATGACGTGGCTGCCGCCGAGCGAGGCATAGTGTTCATCGACGAGATAGACAAGATTGCCCGCAAGAGTGACAACCCCTCCATCACGCGCGACGTGTCGGGCGAGGGTGTGCAGCAGGCAATGCTCAAACTGCTTGAAGGCGCAGTGGTCAACGTGCCCCCGCAGGGTGGCCGCAAACACCCTGAGCAGCAGATGATACAGGTCAACACGCGCAATATCCTGTTCATATCGGGCGGCGCCTTTGACGGCATCGAGCGCGACATTGCATCGCGTATGAAATCGAACGTGATAGGTTTCAACGGCACCAAGACTCGCGAGGAGATAGACCGTCACAACCTGCTGCAATACATTCAGCCAATGGACCTTAAAAGGTTCGGTCTGATTCCGGAACTGGTGGGCCGCTTCCCTGTCCTGACGCATCTCGAGCCACTGGACCGCGCTGCCCTGAGGCGTATATTGACCGAACCCAAGAACGCCCTTGTGAAGCAGTATAAGGAGCTGTTCAAGATGGACAACGTGCAGCTGGATTTTGACAAAGGCGCTCTTGATGTGATAGTTGACACTGCCGTCGAGTATAAGCTGGGAGCACGTGGCCTGCGCTCAATAGTCGAGTCGATAATGAACGACCTTATGTTTGAGTTGCCAAACCATCGCGGTGAGAACATCAAGATTACCCGCAAAATGGCCGCCGACAAGCTCAACAGATCTAAGCTTTTGGTCAGTTAACATCCTGTGACTATGATACTTCGCCTTACAAAAGAATTCGACTTCCAGATGGCCCACACCTTGTCGGCCTACGACGGAAAGTGCCGCAACATACACGGCCACAACTACCGGCTGTTTGTCACCGTCGAGGGTGAACCCATCGATGATGCCGGCAATGCCAAGAATGGTATGGTGATGGATTTCTCTGATATCAAGCGGCTTACCGAACAGTGCATCATAGAGCCCTTCGACCACGCTTTTGTGGTTCCAGAGGGCTCGCCTTTTGACCACATCGAGGGAACGAAGCTGGTCGTTGTGCCTTACCAGCCTACCTGCGAGAACTTGCTGATGCATTTCGCCCGCCTGCTTGCGCCACGGATGCCACAGGGTGTACGACTCCACAGCCTGCGGCTCCACGAGACCGACAGCTCCTGCGCCGAGCTGATTCTATAATATCAATACACCCACAGCTCGCCGTTGCTGTAGCTTGTGCTGTACTGGAACAGGGGACAGGTGGTGGCGCCGCCGTCCATAGGGTAGCCATCGGATGCGGCCACGAAAAGAGTGTGGCATTCAGGACATTCGAGCAGTGAACTGCCCCAGTCGGAAGTGACCTCTACAGCCGTAGTGCTGTCGGCAGGGCAGGTGCGCTCGTAGGCCACAAACTGGTCGTAGGCGGTTCGAATAACAATCACACCGCGGTGGCCTCCAGTAAGATACATATATCCACCCACGTTGTTCAAGCCTGAATAGTAGGCGGTGTTGGGTTCGATTCTGAAGTTGGTGATGCCAATAGGCACATAGCAGTGTCCCTCTCTTCTGCAGGAAACGAAGAGGGTGCTGACTATTAGCAATATAACACCAACTCTCACTCTCATACCAATCATTGTTTTTCTGCCGGTGGATAGTCGCTGTAGATAACCTTCAGACTCACTGTGGCCACAATCTTCAGCGTCTCTTTGTCCACAGCGTCGAGGTCGTCCTTCACCGTGTGCCAGTGTTGGTAGAAGCTGCAGTTGGGACTGTTCTGGACAATGTCGATCATCGGCACGCGAAGTATCTGGTTCACATACAGATGGTCGTCGAGAATGGCTCCGCTCAGTTCGTCGACGAAGATGTTGCCATAGCCCATAAAGGCGGCACAACTCCACAGTTTGCCCATCAAGCCCTGCGCGAAGTTCATCGATATCTCCTCCTTCGTGAAGCGTGGCGCTGCGGTGCCCACCATATCGTAGAGTATGCCGTAGTCGGCTTGGTAGAACATTCGGTGCGGGTTCTTGGCCCAATGCTGCGAGCCCTTGCACCAGGTGTTGTCCTCATAGCGATTGGCCCATTCCGGAATGCCTTGGTCCTCAACGTCAAAGAATACGAAGTCCACTCCTACGTCGGGACGCATAGCCGACATCGTGCGGGCCATCTCCATCAGCACTGCGATGCCGCTGGCACCGTCGTTGGCACCCGGCAGAGGCGAACGCCACTTTGTCGTGTCCAGGTCGTGGTCGGCCCACTGGCGCGAATCCCAATGTGCAGCCAGCAGGATGCGACGGTCGCGCTCGGGGTTGAGCGAGGCGATAATATTCTTGCCTTCAACGGTTTGTCCGTCCCACAGAGTGGTGGTGAAAGGCTGTACGATGACCGTGTCGCACCAGCGCCCCATCATCGTGGCCAGATAGCGTGCACACTGCTCGTGGCCTTTGGCACCGGGGTGACGGAAGCCGAAAGCCAGCTGCTCGGCGGCGTAGCGATAGGCCGAGTCAGCGTTGAAGTCGGGGGTCGCCACTTGGTTATAATCGATGGCCGGCGCCTCCGCTTGCTGCGGCTTGGCACCGCCTTTGTGCGTACATCGCACAATCAGAAATGTGAACGCTGTGATGAGAGCCGCCGTTCCCAGCATCATCAATGAGAAACGGGCGTAGTTTCGGTACCATCTACTAAGGTTGCCCATATAACTTCTTGATATAAAATGGATAGAGGTATAGCCCCTTGCGGAACTATCCCTCTATATCACTTGGATGAATTGATTTCTTACTTGAGACGCTCGGCATACTCGCAGGTGCGGGTGTCGACCTTGATGCGCTCGCCTTCCTTGATGAACAGAGGCACGCGGATCTGCACGCCGGGTTCGACCGTGGCGTCCTTCATAGCGTTGGTGGCCGTGTTGCCGGCAAAGCCAGGCTCGGTGTAGGTCACAACCGTCTCGATGAACGGAGGCAGCTCGCACATCAGCGGGGTCTCGGTGTCGGCGTCGACGGTAATCTCAACATACTGGCCGTCCTTGAGGAACTGCGGAGCGTTGATGATAGCCTCGGGAATATAGATCTGCTCATAGGTCTCGGTATGCATAAACACGTGCATATCACCCTCTTTGTACAGATAGGTGTAGGGACGGCGCTCGACGCGGACGATGTCGATCTTGGCACCCGAGGGGAAAGTGTTTTCGAGCATACGGCCCGTTTTCACGTTACGCATCTTGGTACGCACGAAAGCGGCACCCTTGCCGGGCTTGACGTGAAGGAATTCTACGATAGTGTAAATGTCGTTGTTGAAATTGATGCACAACCCATTTTTAATATCAGTTGTTGTTGCCATAAAAACAAAAAAAATTAGTTATTGATTATTTGAATTGTCGTTTTTCTTCTTTTTCTCTATCTCAAGCAGGTTGGTCAAGCGCCTCAAATCCACCTTCAATTCCTCGTTTTCCTCCTCGAACATACGGCAGCGTGTGCGGCTGACCATAGTGCGGCAGAACAACGCCAAGATGATACCCATCATTGTAATTGTCAGCTCTTTACCTGATACGAAGAAATACACCGTCGCACCGATGATAAGCAGATACGAGGCCCATTCATAGATCTTTGCCTGTGTCGATTTTTCCATTTTCTGATGTCGATTTTTGAAAATGCAAAAATACAAATATTTCGCGAATTGATAAAAAAAAAATTCTGTCGGTCACCTTCGCAGTCACCCGACAGCACAAAAAAACGCCCTTGGAACAGGCCACCAACTACACAGAAAACTTTCCGCATATTTTTATGTTAAAACAATGCCGAAAAAAGCCCCTCAAGACACCGTAAAGACCCCGAAAATGCCCTGTACTAACTCCCTGATTTCGATATACCATCTTCTTACCAAATTCTACCCAAGTTCTTACCAAAGTTTTACCAAAGACTACTTTCGTGAACTTTAATAGGTAGTTTATCAGAGTATTATAAGAGTAAAATTCAGTCAAAATATAGAGTTTTTTCAAAGCGTGTCAAAAACAACCATTGGGAATCAATTACTTACAAATGTTAAATTTTTTAGTGTTTTTCGTGCAAAAATGCAGAAAACTTTCACGCAAAAACTGTTTCGTTTTTGCCCCTCTAAAAGGTGCTTGAAAAGCCGTTGAAATTACGGTCGGAAAAAGTGCAGAACAAAAAAAATTTGTGTGTCCCGAAAATTTTTCGTTATTTTGCTTTTTGTGAGGAGGCATACATTTTTGCGAAAAAAATGAATATTTGACTAATAAATAATTGATTACAATAAAACTCGAGATTATGAAAAAGGCTCTGCGTATACTGATGGCGATGGTTATGGTGGTTGGTTTGATGGGTGTTTGCGGCACTGTGAGCTCCTGCAAATCTTCATCCGAAACGATGTACTCGTCAAAGAAGAAGACAGCCAAGAAGATTAACCGCAACTACAAGGTCCGCGGCAACAACCAGCGCAACAGTTCGACCTATCATTCATATTGATTGTCCGAGCGGTGACGCTATGGCTAAGCGGTATGTTGTATTCGCGCTCGTTTTGCTGATGGCGTGGACGGCTGGCGCACAGTCGTTTCGCGTCAGTGTCGATGCGTCGAAAAAACTGGGGCGCAATTTCACGCTTTTGGTCTATGACACTGATTCGCATCCGCGTGTTGTCAAGCCTAAGGGCAAGAAGGGTCCGGTGACGTTCGAGGATGATGTGAAAGGCGCCGTCTATGCCGAACTGCGGCACCGTAAGATAGATACCCCGCTGCCTTTCTTTTTAGAGGGTGCGGACATTACGATAAAGTACAATTCGGCCAATCCTGAGGCATCGGCCATTACGGGGTCGCGCTCCAACAGCCAGCTGCGCTACCAGTTGGAGCAGTGCGACGGCGACATCGGCTGCCTGGCGCAGTATGTGCAGGAGAACCCGACATCGCCGGTGGCACCTTATATTCTTGAGCGATACGTTTCGACGTCAGTCAGTTATGAGACTGTTGCCGCCTTGTTCAGGCAGTTGGGCGGCGATGCGGCCAAGAGCTATCACTACCGTCGTCTGCAGCAGAGGCTGCACCAACTCGAGGCCTTGGCTGAAGGTAGTCCGATACCGTCGTTTTCCTATACCGGCAGCGACAACCGGACGGTCAAGATTGATTCCGTGCTGACAGGCGGCAGCTACAATCTCATCATCGTCGGCGCCACCTATTGCAGCCAGTGCCAAAGGATTGAGAAAGAGGTGCGTGAGTCGTTCAAGAATGTGCATCCTGTCGTGATAGATGTTGACCGTCAGAAGGATGGCTGGGACGCTCCGCTGCTGAAGCTGCTCGACATAGACCACGTGCCATATTTGATACTGCTCGACAAGGATCGGCGCATAGTGGCTCGCGACCTGAGAATATGGCAGTTGAAACGGACGCTGGAACAGCAGCCAGCCAACGCAAACAAGAACAAACAATAATCCAACTATGGAAACTACACTATATCCGATGAAGTTTATGCCGCTGTACAAGAACAAGGTATGGGGCGGCAACAAGATAAAATCGCTCGGCTTCGACTACGACCCGCTGCCAAACTGCGGCGAGCTGTGGGCGCTGTCGGCAGTGAAGGACAATGAGTCGGTCATCGCCAACGGATTCCTTGAGGGCAACACCCTCAATGATGCCCTTGAAATATATATGGGCGAACTGATAGGCGAGAAGAATTATCAGCACTTCGGCAACGATTTTCCGCTGCTTATCAAGATTATCGACTCGAACGACCGCCTGTCTATACAAGTGCATCCCGACAACGCGCTGGCACGCAAACGCGGAATGGAAAACGGCAAGACCGAGATGTGGTATATCATTGAAGCAGAGAAGGGTGCCGAGATAGTCGACGGCTTTGAGCAGCAGGTGACGCGCGAGGAGTATCAGAAATTCCTTGAACTGGGGCACGTTGAGGACATTCTCCATATCGAGCACCCGCAAAACGGCGACGTGTTCTTTATCCCCGCCGGTCGGGTCCACGCCTTGGGCAAAGGTCTGCTGCTGGCCGAGATTCAGCAGTCGTCGGACACCACCTACCGTATCTACGACTACAACCGGCCCGATGCCGACGGCAAGCTGCGCCAACTGCATACCGCCGAGGCGCTCGATGCCATCAATTTCAACCCCACAAAGGACGGCAAGACCCACTACAAATACTATCCAAACGACACCGTGCGCCTAGCCGAATGTCCCTATTTCACGACCAATCTCATCGCGCTCGACAAGCCGATGCGCAAGAACTTTGTGCAGCTCGACTCGTTCATCATATACCTTTGCACTGACGGCATCGCTGCGGTCAAGACCCTTGACACGATCTGCCCAATCCACGCCGGCGAATGCGTCCTTGTGCCTGCCGCCGCGGATACGGTCGAACTCTATAGCGAAGGGGCCGCAAAGTTGCTTGAGGTCTATGTCGACCCCAAGCAATGGAACGAGGATGGCGTGAACCACACGCTTGATTTCGACTGGATGGCGCAATTCATTGGCAATGGCAACCCTGACGACTATCTGGACGACAAAGGCTTGGAAGAGCTTGACAACGAGGCCTGAACGGACCTTTCTCGAAGCTGTTGCGCTCCAGGTTTTGGGTACACTTAACCGACTTGTAAATAGCAGGCTTAGGTCTGCTTTTTAACATTTCCGAAAAACATTTGGACATTTAAGGCAAATGCTTTTTGCCGTTAAATGTATAATTAGTAACTTTGCACCTCTGAATTTGTATAGTTATAGAATAGGCAAAGTAATGAAAACCAAAATAATACTTGCGTTGTTTGTGGCTCTCTGCACCTCGGGCTTGAGTGCGCAGCAGGTGCTTACGCTTGAGCAATGCCGCGAAAAGGCGCTGGAAGCCAACAAGGGCCTTAAAATGTCGGAGGAGAAGAGGGTTGAGACCGAGAATCTGCAGAAAGTGGCTCTGTGGCAGATGCTGCCAAAGGTGGGTGCCACAGGCGGATATACCTGGATGGACAAGAGTGTCAGTCTGCTCAGCGACGAGCAGAGAGACCGCATCAACAATCTGGGAAACAATGTGCAGAACAGCATTAACCAAGCCATCCGCGAAGAAGCGGGCAACCTGCCCATCGGAGGCCAGCTGATAGGCGACCTGCTGTCGAGTGTCGTAAGCAACTCAAACCTAAGCTCTTCGCTCAACAATGTAGGTCAGGAAATTACCCAAGCCCTTGAGACTGACACTCGTAACACGACTTTTGGTGTGGTCACCCTCACGCAGCCTATCTATCTGGGCGGCAAGTTGATGGCGTTGTATAAGACTGCGTCGCTGATGAACAGGCTGTCTGGCATAGAGTACGACAAGAAGAAGGAGGAGACACTCATAGCCGTTGACGAGGCCTACTGGCAGGTGGTCAGCGTGAAGCACAAGAAAGAGCTGGCCGAACAATACGCAGCACTGCTCGACACACTCAACCACAACGTCGAGGAACTGGTGGCTGCAGAGATGGCCACTAAAGGCGATTTGGCCAAGGTGCGCGTTAAACTGAATGAGGCGCAGATGTCGCTTACCAAGGCGACCAACGGCCTTGCACTGGCCAAGATGCTGCTCGCCCAGCGTTGCGGAATGCCTCTTGACAGCGACTTCGATGTGTCGGAGAGCAATCCGACCCTGGCGCTGACACAGCGTCATACAATCGATATGGAGGAAGTGTGGCAGAATCGGCGCGAGATGCAGATGCTTCGCATAAGCGACAGCATATCGCAGCAGGGGGTCCGCCTTGCAGCATCGACGCTCAAGCCCAACGTCGCCTTCACGGGTGGCTACCTGTTCTCCAACCCCAACCTGTTCAATGGCTTCCAGAATGAGTGGGGCGGTACGCTGATGGCCGGAGTTGTGGTCAATGTCCCCATACTCCACATTGGGGGCATTTATTCGATAAAGGCAGCAAAAGCCAAGCGTCGCGAGGTGGCCTATCAGATTGAGGAAGCGCAGGAAATGATTGAACTGCAGGTCAACAAGTTGAACTATGAGTTGGAACTCGCCTACAAGAAACTGGATCAGGCTCAGAGCAGCCTTACGCAAGCCGAGGAGAACCTCCGACTGGCCGACGAGAGCTTCAAGGCCGGTATGTGCAGCAGCAGTGACCTGATGGCGGCCCAGACCGCTTGGATGTCAGCCAAAAGCGACATCCTTGACGCCGAGATAGAGATAGAAATGAACAGCATATACCTTAATCAAGCAATTGGAAAATAAAACAGCAATAATATATGAAAGAGAATAACAAGACATTGATTGCTGGCCTTTTGGCTGTAATAAGCGCAGTGGCCATAGTCGCCCTCGTGGGTCTGTTTGCCATACATCCGCAGAAGGAGATGCTGCTTGGCGAGGCCGATGCCACCGAATACCGTGTGTCGAATATGGTGCCGGGGCATATCGACCAGCTCTTTGTGGGTGAAGGCGATAAAGTCCGTGCCGGCGATACTCTGGCTCACATAGGTAGCCGTCAGGTCAACGCCAAGATGATCCAGGCCAAGGCCGCCCGCAGCGCTGCCAGTGCCCAGAGCCGCAAGGCCAAAGGCGGAGCCCGCGACCAGCAGGTGCAGATGGCCTACCAAGTGTGGCAGAAAGCACAGGCTGCCGAGTCGGTATACAAGAAATCGTACGATCGCGTCAAAGGCCTGTATGAGAAAGGCGTCGTTTCGGCACAGCAGTTCGATGAGGTAGACGCAAAATACAAGGCAGCCCAAGCCGACTGTGCCGCTGCCGAGCAGCAGTACCTGATGGCCAAAGAGGGCGCGCAGTCGGAGGACATCGCTGCGGCCTCGGCATTGGTCAACCAGGCCGGCGGTGCTGTGGCTGAGGTGCAAAGCTATCTCGACGACAGCTATATCATTGCCCCTTGCGACGGCGAGGTGGTTGAGGTTTACGCCAAACTGGGCGACCTTGTGGGCACAGGAGCACCGGTAATGTCCATACTCGATATGAGCGACAACTGGTTCAATTTCAGTGTCCGTGAGGACCTGCTCAAGGACATTAAGACAGGCCAGTCGGTCAATGTGCGCATTCCTGCCCTTGGCGACAAGACCTATCCTTGCACGGTGCGCAACGTCAAGGTTATGGCCAGCTATGCCACTTGGCGCGCCACCAAAACCTTGGGCCAATACGATGTAAAAAGCTTTGATGTAAAGGTGGTGCCTCAGGAGACCATTGATGGTCTGCGGCCCGGAATGACGGCCATCCTGTCTGATAAATAAGGCTTTGGTCTAGAGTGACTATGAAGATGCAAGGTATATACAGGGTACTTGTCCGCGAACTGCGGCGCATCTGGCTCAACCCGCGTTATTTTGTCTTGATGACGCTGGGCGTGGCGTTCACCTTCGTCTTCTTTGCCACCATCACCAAAGAGGGGCAACCCCAGCGCCTGTCGGTGGCTGTGGTCGATATGGACGGCTCCTACCTGTCGCGGCGCATCTGCCACGAGATAAACGCCACGCCGGGCGTGAAAGTGGTGGCAGTATACAACAACCATACAGAGGCACGCCGAGCTATGCAGAGAGGCAAGATATTCGCCTTCTATGAGATACCCAAAGGCACCTACAACGACCTGCTTCAGTTCCGCTCGCCCCATTTCGTGCTCTATGTCAATTCGGCCTATATGCTGGCCGGCACCTTGAGCTACAAGCAATTGGCCACGATGGGAATGCTGGCCACAGGTGCCGTGCAGCGCGAGGTGTACCGCAAAAAGGGATATAGCGACGAGCAGGCAATGGGACTGATACAGCCTGTGGAATACGATACTCGCAATATCGGCAATCCGTGGATAAATTACGGCAATTACCTGATGACCACGCTTATACCGGCAGTGATAGCCTTCATCGTACTGATGCATACGGCCTACGTCATTGCCCGTGAGCGTCAGGAACGCACAATGAAAAGTTGGTTGCGCCGTGCGGGAGGCAACACACTCTATGCCTTGATAGGCAAGATGATACCTTACACCGCGTGGTACACGCTGCTATGCCTGCTGGCCAACTTGATAATGTTCGGCCCAATGGGTTTCCCGCTCGAGGGCAGCTGGATGCTGATGGTGGTCAACAGTATATTGCTCGTCTTTGCCGCCCAGTGCGCCGGCTGCTTCATAGCCAGTGCCATTCCCGATCCGCCGCTCACTATGGGCATCAGCGCCATATACAGCGCTATGAGCTTCTCGCTCAGTGGCTTCTCTTTCCCTGTCGAGAGTATGCCAACCTTCTTCTACAGCTTCGCCTGGCTCTACCCCATACGCCACTACTACCAGAACTTCTGCGACATAGCTATCTTCGGCAACGGCTTTGCCCATTGCTGGCCGCGCTTCTGTGCGCTTATGGCATTCGGAGCGCTGTTGATAGTCGGAGCCCTGTTCCTCCGCTGGCAAATGTCGCGTCAGGCACGACTGTCCGTCCAACCCGCTAAAACCGAAGCGCTATGATCAACACGCTCAAGGATATATGGACAGTCTTCAGCATTGAGGTGCGCCGCGTGTTCGGCGACCGAATGGTGCTGCTCATCTTCTTCCTTGCCCCGATCCTCTACCCGTTCATCTTCTGCTTCCTCTACCACAACGAGAATGTGGAGAATATGTCGATAGCGGTAGTCGACGAGGCACGCAGTGCCGACAGCAAGCGCTTCATTCACAAGCTCGACGCAACGCCAGAGCTGACGGTCGCCTATCGCTGCAGCAACCTCGGCGAGGCGCGTCGGTTGATGAACGACCACGAAGTGCGCTCAATCTTCTATTTCCCAGAAGACTTCTCGCAGCGTCTGGCCGAGATGCGCACAGCCCGCATCGTCGTCTTCAGCGATATGAGCTCCTTCTACTTCTACAAGGCGGCTCTCACCGGCGGCAATGCCGTGCTCATCGACGAGATGCACACCATAGAGCTGCAGCGCTACGAGCAGGCAGGCCTCACTAACGAAGAGGCCCAGATACAGATGCAGCCCGTAGTGATGGAAAACACAACCCTCTTCAACCCCACCGGCGGCTACGGAAGCTTCTTCTTGCCCTGCCTTATGATACTGGTGATGCACCAGACCCTCTTTCTGGGCATCTGCATCCTGACCGGCGACGCCCGCGAGAACCGCAAGTCGCTGCATATCATACCATCCCACCTGCGCCGCGGAAGCATACACCGCGTCACCCTCGGCCGTTCGCTGTGCTACCTGCTCATCTATGTGCCTCTGTGCATCCTCGACCTGTGGTTCATACCGCGATGGTTCAACCTGCCGCAGCTTGGCAACCTCTACACCATACTCATCTTCTGCCTGCCCTTCATACTGGCCACAATCTTCTTCGGTATGACCGTCGGCAACCTTGTGGTGCGACAGAAGATATCGCCGATGCTGTGCTTCGTATTCTTCAGCCTCGTGCTCTTCTTCGTCACCGGAATGGTGTGGCCGCAGGAGAGTATGCCTCGCTTCTGGTATCTTTTCAGCTACCTTTTCCCCTCTACCCCGGGCGTGCAGGGCTACGTGAAGATAGCGTCGATGGGTGCTCGCCTCTCCGAGGTGCGGCACGAATATATGGTGCTCTGGATTCAGGCCGCCGTCTATTTCTCGGCATCAACGCTCATCCTCAGCGCCCGAATACTGCTGCGTCGCCGCCGCAACATCATAGTTCACAACCTGCGCCAAAAGCAGCAGTCATTAGCCCAGTGGCAGAAAAAACGCTAAAAGACATTCACTATGCAAAAGCCTTCAATCCAAATCCCCAACCTGCTGCAATCCTTCAACACCAAAAACGCGCTGTGGATTGCCCTTGTCGGCAGCGTTCTGTTGACGGGAATAATGACCCTTGCCCACACCAACCGAGGATGGACCGTCGACGACAACTTCCACATCGTCTACTCCTTTTCCGCCAATGCCTTGCTGTTGTTTATTATACTCATTTACAGCTTCTCCATCATCAAGAGCCACCTCCCGCAAAGGTGGAAATACACGCTCGGCATTGTGGGCTCGCTGCTCATTGCAATACTGGTGTCGACGCTAATGGGATGGCTCTACCGTGCAATATACAACGACTTGCGCCTTGCCGACCCAAACGCCGTCAACCTTACACGCGATGTCGTGGTTGCCGTTATAGCTATCCTTATATCACTGATACTCTATAATTTCGCCCGTCAGCAGCAGTCCAATCTCGAAAAGGAAAAACTGCAGAACGAGAACCTGATTGTGCGCTATGAGGCCCTCGAAAACCAGCTCGACCCTCACTTCCTCTTCAACTCGCTCAACACCCTCAGCGGACTGATAGGCACCGACGACGACAAGGCGCAGCAATACCTGCAGCAGCTCGCCTCGACCTACCGCTACATAATGCAGGGCAAGCGCCTCGTGACACTCGAGGAGGAGCTGCAGTTCACCAAGTCCTACTGCCAGATGATGGCCATACGCTACGGCCAGAATCTGCGCTTCGAGCACAACGTCAACCATAACTTGATACACCATCACATCATACCCATCAGTATACAGCTGCTGATAGAGAACGCACTGAAACACAATGTTGTCAGCAGCCGTTATCCGCTCACAATACATCTCGAAACGACAGACCGTCACACTTTCCGCGTAAGCAACATCATACGCCCCAAACAAGAGGACAACGCCGGCACGGGACTGGGCCTTGCCAACCTTGCAAAGCGTTATCAACTGCTTTGTCATAAGGATATTACAATAACCAATACCGACAATGTCTTTGCCGTCGAGGTGCCGCTTCTTGACCCTGCCGAATCCGCCAAATGGATGATCAGCCTCGAGGACAGCACGCTGTTGCAACACAAAACAATCCGTTAATACAAAAATCCTGACTTATGAACGCTATAATCATTGAAGACGAGCAAATTGCGGCTCAAAACCTGAAACGCCTGCTTGTCGAGACAGCACCCGAAATACAAGTGTCCGACATACTGCAGTCGGTCGAGGAGTCGGTTGAATACTTCAACCACATCCAAAAGTCTCCGGATGTGGTCTTTATGGACATCCACCTGGCCGACGGCCTTGCCTTCCACATATTCGATCAGGCAACGGTCGAATGCCCCGTCATATTCACCACGGCCTACGACCAGTATGCCCTTGACGCATTCAAAGTCAATAGCATAGACTACCTGCTGAAGCCTATAAACCAGAACGACCTGGCCCGTGCCATCCAGAAGCTGCGCCTGCTTACCAACGACGGCGCCGCTCGGCGTCCCGCTCCGCTCAGCCCCGAAACCATAGCGTCGCTGATGGAGATGACCCAGCAACACCGCTACAAATCGCACTTCCTAATCCCCGTCCGCGACAAACTTATTCCGCTGCCCGTCAAGAATATAGCCTACATCTACCTCGACGACAAAATATCACGCGCCGTCACCTTCGACAACCAGACCCACATCATCGACAAGCCGCTTGACAACATCTTTGCGCAGCTCAACCCCAGTCGCTTCTTCCGCGCCAACCGACAGTATATCATCGCCCACAGCGCCATCGGCGACATATCGGTATGGCCGCTCGGCAAGCTGCACGTTAGCCTTACCGTCGCTACCCCCGAAAAAATCATTATCCCTCGCGCCCGCACATCCGAATTCAAGGACTGGTACACCAACTGATGCTGTCGGCGCACTGCCGCCGCACTGTTTCTCTACTGTATTTTCAGCGTAACGACACTTTTTTTTCGTCGTGTCAAGTCCGCTCGTTGTCCGTTCGTTGTCCGTTTGTTGTCCGATTGTTGTCCGATCATTGATCGGACAACAATCGGACAACAATCGGACAACGAACGGACAACGAGCGGTGTTGGTCTGGATTGGAAACGATGAAAAGCCAGAGCGGTTGCGCCTTTTTCGTTTCGGAGAACGGGTTTTTTGCCCTCGTCGTGTCGATGGCTGGCCGGCGACGGCGGCCGCCAAGACCGATGGGAGGTGAAAAAAATTTCTATCTGTTGCTTTTTTGTTGTATCTTTGCAAATTCGAATATATTGTTTTTTATTTTATTTATTTTTATATGGAATTTAAACTCAACACAATAGAAGAAGCGATAGAGGATTTTAAGGAAGGCAAATTCGTCATTGTCGTCGACGATGAGGATCGTGAGAATGAGGGTGATTTCATTATTGCCGCTGAGAAAATAACCCCCGAAAAGGTCAATTTTATGCTCAAGAACGGACGCGGAGTGCTTTGCACGCCCGTCACCGAGCAGCGTTGCCACGAGCTGAACCTTGATATGCAGGTGCACGACAACACCTCGCTGCTTGGCACTCCGTTCACGGTGACGGTCGACCTGCTGGGCAACGGCTGCACGACGGGTGTCAGTATGCACGATAGGGCGATGACAATCAAGGCTTTGGCCGACGATGCCACTACCGCTGCCGACCTTGGTCGTCCCGGCCACGTCAACCCGCTTCGCGCCCGCAACGGCGGTGTGCTGGTACGTGCAGGCCACACCGAGGCCGCTGTCGACCTGGCTCGCCTGGCAGGGCTTAAACCCTGTGCGGCGCTGATAGAAATCATCAACGATGACGGCACGATGGCACGTATGCCGCAGCTGCAGGAAGTGGCTAAGAAGTTTGGTCTTAAGATTGTTACTATCAAGGACTTGATATCCTATCGCATTGCCCACGAAACGATGATTCGCAAGGAGGAGGAGGTCTTCCTGCCGACCGAGTGGGGCAACTTCCAGCTGATAGCCTATACGCAGCTCGACAACAATGCCACTCACTTAGTCCTCAAGAAGGGCGATTGGGCTGAAGACGAGCCGCTTATGGTCAGAGTCCATTCGAGTTGCGCGACGGGCGACATCTTTGGTTCGTGCAAATGCGACTGCGGCAAGCAGCTGCATCGCGCAATGGAAATGATTGACAAGGAGGGCAAGGGTCTGGTGCTCTATATGAGTCAGGAAGGTAGAGGCATCGGTCTGGTTAATAAGCTGAAAGCCTACCATCTGCAAGAGCAGGGGCTCGATACCGTCGACGCCAATCTGAAGCTGGGCTTCAAGGCCGACGAGCGCGACTATGGCATCGGAGCACAGATACTTCGAGACCTGGGTGTCAAGAAGATGCGTCTGATCACCAACAACCCTGTCAAGCGTAGCGGACTGGAAGGCTATGGATTGGAGATTGTTGAAACTCTGCCAATTGTCATAGAACCCAACCAGTACAATGAGCGCTATTTGAAAACCAAGCAGGAGAGAATGGGACATAAGCTCAATCTCAAATAGTTGATTAGGTTGCATTTAGAGCTTGTTATTTAAATCATACATAAAAATATTTTCCTGTTTATAAAAAAGTTCGTACTTTTGCACTCGCCAAAATGTATAATAAAACGACAAAATGTTTGACTTTGAGACTACGCTGAGCGGAATAGAATACAAGGTGAGACAGTTGATTGAGGACAACAATCGACTGAAGGATAAGGTCTTGGAGTTGACTGAGGCAAACGAAGAACTTAACGAATATATTAAAAACAAAGACAACAAGATAAAAGAATTAATTGAAGAAACCCAAATATTAAAACTAAGGAATACGCTTGTACAGAAAGGCGATTCAGCAGAAATAAAGCTCAAAATCAATCAGTTGATTCGTAATATTGACAAAAGTCTAATGCTATTGACTAAAGTGGACTGACCTGATGGAAAACGTATCGGTTACGGTAAACATATTGGAACGAAGTTATAAACTCTCTATTGCTGTGCAAGAGGAGAAGTATCTGCGCGATGCCGCAGCGTTGATAGATGCACAGGCAAGATTGTTCAAGAAACAGTATGGACACCGTGACAACCAGGACTTGCTGGCGATGGTGTCGCTTATGCAAGTGACAGAATTGATGAAGACTCAGGACAGCCTTAAGTATAAAGACGAGGAACTGATAGCTAAGCTGACAGAGATAGACTCTGTGTTAGAGAACAACCTGCATCCAACCCAAAACAGTTTGTAAACTCAACACCATTTACAAACCGAGTCTGCTCAGGGGTGGGTAGGTTAGCCTCTCGCAAGGAGACTGAAGAACTGAGACACCCGGCGCTCAAATCCTAAAGTTTCAGAGTTTACCATAACTCTCGGAGGGAAGTGATGCAGGTTTTTTTGCCGAAGAGATTGACGAAGCGGGCGCATTCCACCAAAATTATTTAAAAACTATGTACATACTGATGATTATCATTGGACTGATTGTAGGTGCCGGTGCAGGAATCGCCGCCACAACGACAGTCCTGAGAAACAAGCTGCTCGGCAAGAGCCAGCAAGTGCTGAAAGATGCAGAAGAGAAAGGCGAGGTCATAAAGAGAGACAAGATTCTGCAGGCAAAGGAGAAGTATCTCCAGATGAAAAGCGAATATGACAAGCAGGCAGCCGAACGCAACAACAAGATGCAAGTGGCCGAACAGAAGCTGAAACAGCGCGAACAGGCCTTGGCACAGAAGGTAGAAGACCTGCAGAAGAAGAGCAATGAGCTGAAGAACGCCAGCGACAACCTGAACAGCCAGATAGAGGTGCTGAACAAGCGTAAGGCCGAGACTGAGAAGATCTACAAGCAGAGCGTTGAGAAATTGGAGCACATTGCCGGCCTGACGGCTGACGAGGCCAAGCAGCAACTGGTAGAGATGATGACCGACGACGCCCGCGCCGAGGCTTCGAACACGATTATGGACATTGTGGAGGAGGCCAAGATGACGGCCAACGAGCAAGCCAAGAAGATTGTCATTGAGTCGATACAGCGCACCGCTACAGAGCACGCTGTTGAGAACACCGTAAGCGTATTCAACCTTGAAAACGAGGAGGTGAAGGGCCGCATCATTGGTCGCGAGGGCCGTAACATACGCACCCTTGAGTCGTTGACCGGCGTAGAGGTGATAATAGACGACTCGCCCGACGCCATCATCCTGTCAAGCTTCGACCCTATCCGCCGCGAGATTGCCCGCCTGTCGCTGCATAAACTGGTGACGGACGGCCGCATACACCCGGCACGTATCGAGGAGGTCGTTGCCAAGACACGCAAACAGATAGAGCAGGAGATTGCCGAAGTGGGCAAACGTACCTGCATAGACCTGGGCATCAACAATATGAACCACGAGTTGATGCGTATGGTAGGTCGTATGAAATACCGCTCGTCCTATGGTCAGAACCTGCTGCAGCACAGCCGCGAGGTGGCCAACCTTGCCGCTACTATGGCTTCGGAGCTTGGCCTTAATCCTAAGCTGGCAAAGCGTGCGGGCTTGCTCCACGACATTGGCAAGGTGCCTGAGAATGAACCAGATCTGCCGCACGCAATATTAGGTATGCGTCTGGCCGAGAAGTACAAAGAGCATCCCGACGTATGCAATGCCATCGGTGCCCACCACGACGAGACCGAGATGACAAGCCTTCTGTCGCCTATCATCCAGGTGTGCGATGCCATCAGCGGTGCACGCCCGGGCGCCCGCCGCGAGGTCGTCGAGGCATACATCAACCGCCTCAACAAGCTGGAGGAGATGGCTATGACCTATCCTGGCGTTGTCAAGACCTATGCCATCCAGGCAGGTCGCGAGCTTCGCGTCATTGTCGGTGCCGAGAAGGTCAGCGATGCCGAGGCCAACAAGCTGAGCTATGACCTCTCACGCCAGATACAAAGCGAAATGACCTATCCAGGCCAGATCAAAGTAACTGTCATCCGCGAGACCCGCGCGGTGAACTATGCAAAATAAAAACTTCAGGCTATGTTGAATTTCGTCCATTGGAATGTCGATCCAATCATCTTCCACTTAGGCTCTTTCGGCGTGCGCTGGTACTCGCTGGGCTTCCTGCTGGCATTCCTTTTGGGTTATTTCATTGTCGCCCGTATGTTCAAGCGCGAGGGCGTCGACTCCAAATACCTCGAGTCTCTGCTCATCTATATGTTCGTCGCTGTCCTTGTCGGTGCAAGACTTGGCCACTGCCTCTTCTATCAACCCGACTATTTTCTCACCGACAATCACTGGATTGAGATAATACTTCCGTTCGGCAAGGATGCTGATGGTTGGCATTATACGGGATATCAAGGCCTTGCAAGCCACGGTGCCGCAATAGGAATATTGGTCGCTATGTGGCTCTATTTCCGCAAATATCGTATGAACCCCGTCTGGATTGTCGACCGTATGGTCATTGTCATTGCCTTGGGCGGCGCCTTCATTCGACTGGGCAACCTCTTCAATTCAGAGATTTACGGTGTGCAGACCGACCTCCCTTGGGGTTTCATTTTTGACCTCAACGGTGAGACTGTGCCAAAACACCCGACCCAACTCTACGAGTCGTTCAGCTACTTCCTCATCTTCCTCGTCAGCTTGCTCGTCTACCGCAAAAAGGACGGCAAACTGCGTCCTGGAGCATTGTTCGGCTGGTGGCTCATAGCGCTGTTCGGCGTGCGCCTGCTGGTCGAGTTCGTCAAGGAAGAGCAAGTGGCATTTGAGCAAGGAATGACGCTCGATATGGGCCAGTGGCTCAGCATACCTTTCATACTGCTTGGCGTCCTGATGTGCATACTCGCTTACAAGGGCAAGTTCAACGAGCACATAATCCTGAAGAAAGACGAAAAAATCCTTAAGAAATGAAGCAACTGATACTTATCCGTCACGGCGAAAGTGAATGGAATAAACTCAATCTTTTTACAGGCTGGACCGATGTCGACTTGACCGAGTTCGGCCGCAAAGAGGCTTTCGATGCCGGCCTGCTGCTCAAGAAGGAAGGCTACAAGCCCCAGATGTGCTACACCTCCTATCTGAAACGTGCCGTACGCACCCTCAACCAGGTGCTCGAGGCTATGGATATGGACTGGCTGCCAGTTGAGAAAAGCTGGCGCCTCAACGAGAAGAGCTACGGCGCTATCCAGGGTCTCAACAAGGCCGATACCGCCAAGAAGTACGGCGACGACCAGGTGCTGCTGTGGCGACGCAGCTTCGACACCCAGCCGCCGGCATTGGATATGCACGACGAGCGTAGCCCGCGTATGGACCCGCGCTATGCCGAGCTCAGCGACAGCGAGATACCGCTGACCGAATCGCTCAAGGATACTATCGCACGTTTGATGCCCTACTATAAAGAGGTGATTCTTAAGTCCTTCAATCGCTACGACACCGTAATGGTAGTGGCTCACGGCAACTCGCTGCGCGGCATCGTGAAAGAGCTGCGCAATATGGGCAACGACGAGATTATCAAGTTCAACATCCCCACCGCCGTACCCTACATCTTCCAGTTCGATGACCAGATGAAGCTGCAGAAAGAATTCTTCCTGGGCGACCCCGATGTCATTGCTGCCAAGATGCAGAGTGTTGCAAACCAGGGCAAAAGCAAATAATCTGCTTTGCCGATAGACTGAACACGGGTTCCCCGCGGCGAAGCCGCGGGGAACCCGTGTTTTTACCGCCTCAGGCCTTGTACATCCTTGCTTTTGCCCCATACCAGGACTGGTTGTTGTCCGCTTGTTGTCCGCTTGATGTCCGCTTGATGTCCGCTTTTAAAGCGGACAACAAGCGGACATCAAGCGGACAACAAGCGGACAACAACCAGTCCTGGTACCTCGAAAAAGCGATGATGAAATTATGTATTCAATACAATAAAACAGTTGCATCAGCGTTAGAAAAATATCTTTGTTTAAAAAAAACCCAAGGAATGGACAATAATATCAAGAAGAAGATTGACGAGATAGTCAATGAAATAAGTGCCATCAACGACCTGAATATCAAGCACGCCGTGCTGACGTATATGGAGCAGCAGGCAGGCTTTATGCTCTGGCAGATGGAGGATGAGAAGCATATCGACAACGATTCGCACAACGTATGAAGCGGCGTAGGTTCGGTTTATGGTTTCTGGTCGTCGCTGCGTTGGTCGCTGTGGCGTGCAAGGGAGGCTACAGCTTCACCGGAGCTTCGATTCCGCCCAATGCCAAGACCATATCGGTCAGCACGTTTCCCAACTACGCAACTACGGTCAACCCGCAGTTGAGCCAGAAACTGACCGACGATTTGCGCAATCTGTTTGCTTCGCAGACCAGCTTGAATGTGGTCAACGGCGATGCCGACCTGCAGATTTCAGGCGAGATAACCTCTTACACCACGCGCGCGGCGGCATTGTCGGCCAATGATGATGTGTCGATGAACCGCCTGACAATCACTATTAAAGTGAAGCTTGTAAACAACTGCGACCCCGACGCCAATTTCGAGCAGTCTTTCTCACGCTACAGGGACTATAACGCGCAGCTCAATTTCTCGTCGGTCGAGAGCACGCTGATGGGCGAGATAGTGTCTGAACTGTGCGACGACGTGTTCAACAAGTCGGTGGTGAACTGGTAGGCGTTAATGGTGTTGTCGATTAGTTTAACTATTTGGTTGTTTGCTTTTTGACGCAATTATATGAAGTGCAAGGTTGATAGACTTACAGGCTGGCTCACGGGTCTTGCGGCGACAGTGGTTTATCTGCTCACGCTTGAGCCGTCGGCGAGTTTCTGGGACTGCGGCGAGTTTATAGCAACGTCATATGGGCTCGAGGTGGGTCATCCGCCAGGAGCGCCTCTCTATCAGCTTCTGGCCCATTGCTTTATGCTACTTGCCGGCGGCAATGTGACGCGGTTGGCGTGGTGGAGCAACGCTCTGTCGGCCGTGGCGGGCGGAGCCACTGCTATGTTCTTGTTTTGGACACTGTTGCACTTTCTTCAGAATGCAAGATTCAAGATTCGTCATTCGCTTGTTGCCGCCTTGGTTGGCACTTGGTGCTACGTGCTGTGCGACACGGCCTGGTTTTCGGCCGTCGAGAGCGAGGTATACAGCCTGTCGATGCTTTTTTCGTCAGCCATAGTGTGGGCTATGTTGCGCTGGAGCACCGACGATGGACGCGGTGGCGGCCGCTGGCTGCTACTGGTGTCGCTGCTGCTGGGGCTCTCGGTGGGCGTGCATCAGTTGAGTCTGCTCACAGTGCCCGTGGTGGTTCTGATTTATATCTTCAAGCGCCGTCAGGTGACCGTGGGCGAATGGTATAAGAGACTGCTTCTGTGTGCGTTGTTTTTCGTTCTGGGCCTTACGCCCTACGCAATACTGCCGATACGTGCGGCGGCGGATCCTCCTATCAATCAAGGCAATCCGAGCACGCTTAAGGCACTGAAAGCCTACATAGGCCGCGACCAGTACGAGAAGGCGCCGCTGCTTTACGGCCGTTGTTTCAACTCGCCGATTGTTGCCTTCAGCGACGGCAAACCGGTCTATGCCAAGCAGATGGATATGTTCTTTCCGCGTATGTGGAAGTCGCATACCTTTGCCGAGGATTACTATACCGACTGGTGCGGGCGGCACGGAAAAATGGTGGAGGTCGACGGACGCGAGTACTACAAACCGTCGTTCGGCGACAATCTCGTGATTTTCAGCGGCTATCAGCTGGGGTATATGTATCTGCGCTATTTGATGTGGAACTTCTCGGGCCGATACAATGACCGCCAGGGGTTCGGCAACCTGCAGAAGGGGCAGTTTATTACCGGTATTCCGCCCATTGACAGGCTTTACGTGGGCACGGGCAGGCATCTGCCCGACGCGATGCCGTCGGCGGGCCAGAACCGCTATTTTATGCTTCCGTTGCTGCTGGGGCTGGTGGGATTATTCGCACACCGCAAGCGCAACAAGCGCGACTATTGGCTCGTGATGACGCTTTTCTTGATGGGAGGCATCGTCCTGTCGGTCTACCTCAACCACCCGATGTATGAGCCGCGCGAACGCGACTACGCCTACGTGCTTTCGTTCTATGCCTTCGCCATTTGGATTGGACTTGGGGCGGCAGCACTGATTTCGCACGAATTCCGCCGCAAGTGGGCACGCCGTTCGGTGCAGCCTGCTTTGTGGCTGCTTGTTGTTGGCGTTCCGCTGCTTATGGGCTGCCAGAACTGGGACGACCACGACCGCTCGGGACGCTATATTGCCCGCGACGCGGCAGCCAACCTTCTTAATTCGTGTGACGCGCACGGCATCCTGTTCACTATAGGCGACAACGATACGTTTCCGCTGTGGTATATGCAAGAGGTCGAGGGTTTTAGACGCGATGTGCAGGTGGTCAATGTTTCGCTGCTTGGCGGCGAGGCCTACTGCGAGTCGACCAAACGGCAACTGTCGTGGCAGGATCGCGACCTGCTGGCAGGCGACGAATGGCGCGGGATGGGTCCATACGGGCGTATGAGGCTGATAGTGAATAATAACGCCGGCGAGCGACCTATATACTTCAGCCGCTATGCGGCAAGGGAGCGAGGCGGCACCTTCAGCGGCAGACTGCAACTGTGCGGTATGGCCTACAGGCTGTGCGACACGGTGTCGGTCGACAGTGTGGACTGCGAACGATCGTATCGCCTTATGACTGAGCGGCTTGACTGGCACCCGGTCAAGGGAGTGTATATCGATGAGACATCGCATAACTTCCTGATGCAGTATTGGGATGCCGCTGTGCTGGTTGCCAGTAACTTGGCTTCGCGCGGCGAGCAGGGCAGGGGAGGCGAGGTGCTTGACTCGACGTGTGCGGCAATTCCGCCGCAGGTGATGAAGAGCCCGCAATTGCTGTACAATGTGGCAAAGGCTTACAGGCTGTGCGGCAACGAGGCGAAGTCGCTTGCATTGCTGCAAGAGGCGCGACAGTCGTTGGCGCAGCATTTGGAATACTATGGTTCGATGAGACCCGAGATGCTTCGGTATATCCCTTATACCTTGTCGCCGCTGCTGACGCTGCGCGACAGCATCTATGCCTGCACTACAGGCGCGTCGCCGCTGACAAGATAGGCTCGTCCTGTGGCTTCGTCGCTGCAGCGGAACCGTGTACGGCGTTTCTCAATAGAGAGGAAGATCGTCTGCGGTCGCGATTTTAGGCGGAAGCGGCTGCCAATGGGCAGGTCTTTCAGAAGCAGTTCTTTTTCTGTATTGGGGTTGTCGAGCTCTTTCAGCTTGCGTTCCAGCTCGTTGCCTGCAGCGCGGTTGAGCGGGATATGGGCGATGTATTTCTTGAGCAAAGGGTAAATCTCGTAAGGGAAGTGGCCGCCGTTGAAGTATGCCACAAGCAGGTCGCGGTACTGCCTCTGCCATTCGTGGCCGTGGGGCTGCACGGTGCGGCCGTAGGCCTTGAAGGTCTCGAGGTGAGCCATCTCGTGAAGCAGAACCAATAGGAACAGGTGTGGCGACAGGTCACCGTTGACGCTTATTTCATTGTAGTTGTGGTGCGGCTGCGGCATCCGGTAGTCGCCCAGCTTGGAGGTGCGCTGTCGCTTGATGTGGAAGCGGACGCCATTGGCGACGATGTAATCGTATATCGGGTCGACGGCCGAGAGAGGCAGGTAGCGTCGCAGGATGGACTTATACTCTTCCTCGCTGGCCATAGGTGATTGAGGATGTGTGGTCTATGGTGCTGTCCAGATGCCTTTCGGTGAAGGTAGGGCAGTTGCATTTGCGGCTTTTGCGGTGTTTGGACATATGCACACCCTTGCGGCTGCAAGCAGTCAAGAGCAGAGAGGCGACAAGTATTGCTGCCGCTGCGGTTCTCAGTATGTTAGCTCTTTTTCTCATACAGGCATAACGCCGTAAAGGTGTTTTTATTGCGGGAAGTGACTTATGCGGTCGGCATCGATACGCTCGCCGCTTTCGGGGGCACCCATATCGATTAGGGGGATTCTGGTTCGGGGCATACCGACAATCATTACAGGAATCACTCCCATTACCGTTGCAGTCTTTTGCAAAACAGCCGCGCCGATGGTTAGGGTGTCGGTGGTGAGGTTTAAGGTTGTTTTTTGAGTGGCGTATCCAAGATATGCGAATTCTACTTCGTATTTCCCTTTGGGCGCACGGATGGTGAAGTTGCCGTCGAAGTCGGTACTTCCACCGGTGATTACAGTGCCGTTTTTGTCTTTTAGAACAACATTTGCAAATATCAATGGTTCACCGTTCCCACTATCGATAATACTGCCTTTGAAGATGCAGGTATCCGATTTGGAGGGGCTTGTATCGGAAATGGACTTGGTGTGGTTTTGACGGTCGGGTGCGACATCCTGAGCCGCAGCCGTAAGGGTACCGCCTGAGATGCCCAGAGTAAGGCCGGCGACAACGGCAGTCTTGCCCATAACGGTGCGCAGGGTGAGCTCGCGTTCCAGATACTGCAGTTCGGCTTCGCAGCGCGGGCAGGTGCCTTCGCATTCGCCTTCAAATGTACATTCGGGGATGTCGAGTTCAATGGCGTTGTCACGTGCTATGCCGCGGCGAATCTCTTTCAGTTGGTTGCAGATGGTTTTTCCGTGATTCATAATATTTGGTTTTAGATTTTGGCACGCCGTACCGTGAAGGCTACGACAAGGGTTGAAAGCAAAGTTACAACGAGGAATGTGGCGACGAAATCAATGAGCCGCATTGCCACAGGGAAGGCGTCGACTATGGCATTGGCGCCAAGTTTGATGATGCCGAAGTGCTGCTGTAGCAGGCAGGTGATGAATCCAAGCAGTAGTCCTGCCACAACGCCCACCAGGGCTATGAGTATGCCTTCGGTGAAAAAGACGCGGCGTATCTGCTGTGCTTCCATTCCGAGGGCGCGCATTGTGCCGATGTCTTTGCGCTTGTTTATGATGAGCAGCGAGAGCGATGCTATGAGGTTCAGTGTGGAGATAAGCACGATGAGCGACAGAATAAGGAATACGCCCAGACGCTCGGAACGGAATATCTTGTAGTAGAGGGGCTTTTGGTCAAAGCGGTCTTTGACGGTGTAGCCGTCGCCAAGCAGAGTGCGCAGCTGCCGTTTGACGCTGGCCATCTGTTTCGAATCTTTTAATGTCACGGCCAGTGCCGTCACCTCGTCGGGAGCGTAGGACATCAGATGACGCACGAGGTCGATGTCGGCCACTACATAGAGGTTGTCGATCTCTTCTTGTATGCGGAACGCGCCGGCTGGGAAAGCATAGCCGTTGTTGAAGGCCTCGTCCATAGAAAAGCCTATCGATGAGGTGCCACGCTTGGGGATGTGGAGGGCCAGCGGTGTGTTGGTCATCGAGTTGACGCCTAATCGCAACATAATGTTCCATCCCATAAGCAGGAAGTCTTGGTAGACGGTGTCTGTACCTTCGTAATAGGTGTCTTTTAGCAGATATTCGCCTTCGGCAATCATTGTGTCCAGTCCGCAGGCAGTGCCGTAGCTTTCGTCTACGCCGCGCAACTGCACTATGGCTTCGGCCTGACGCAATGTTATCCAGGCATTTTCTTCAACAATCTGCGATATGTTCTCTACGCCAGGCGTGTTCTGCAGAGCGTCGTAGTCGATGGCCGAGGTGTGGAATGTCTTGCCTTGCGCGGGCTCAATGAGCAGTTCTGGGTCAAAGATGTTGAACAGCGATTGCGTCAACTGCCCTATGCCGTTGTAGACCGACATTACGACAATCAGAGCCAGCGTGCTGACAGTGATGCCGATAAGAGAAATCCAGGAGATGATGTTGATAACGGTCTTCTCTTTCCTTGAAAACAGGTAGCGTCTGGCTATGAAAGTGGAGACCTTCATTTACTGTTTAAGCAGGTTCTCGATGTTTTCTATATAGTCAAGCGAGTCGTCAAGATAGAATTCAAGAGCGGGAATAATGCGCAACTGTTTGCCTTCACGCATTCCGAGCCGGCGGCGTATGTCGGCGCTGTTGTCCAGAATAGCGTTGATGACGAGTTGCTTTGTTGCCTTTGTGCCGGCAGGTGTATCGGCAGTTACGGGCATTTCGCCTATGGGATAGATGCTGATGTGAGCGCGAGCTATGGAGAGATCGCTGGTAACGCGTACCCGTGTCACAGTGATGAGTGAGTTGCCGATAGCAGGCTTCATTTCCTTAAGAAATATGTCGCCCAGGTCTTGCTGGATAAGGCGTGCAATCTTGTTTTGGCGTGTCGAGTCCATTGATGCCGTGGTTTTATTTAGAATGCTTAGAATCTGAAGCCCACACGTATGGGCAGGAAGCAGGTCTGCTGTGTGTAGGCGAAAGCCAGTTCAAGGTAAACACTCAGGTAGTTGCGCTCCATATTGCGGTATTCGTAGCGGAAGAACCAGTTGAGGCCGGTTGAAATCTCGATGTACGGCGTCAAGGTGTTGCCATAGGGCGAGTCGGCCATCAAATAGCTGGCACCGGCCTTGGCACCGACCATAGGTGACCATTCGACATCCAACGGTCTGTAGTCGAAGTCGATATATGCCATCGGGCAATGCCATCCGTTAGCAAAATTGAAGTTGGCGATATCGCTCGGCGCGATAACCATATTGTAACCCAAGCCAAGACCTACAAAGAAATCTTGCTTGATGCAGACGCCGTTGATTATGTTTACACTTGCTGCGTGCTGCAAGTCGCTGATGTAATAGCCGTTGACACCCTTGTCGCCGAGGTTCATCACAAATGGCATATAGCCAAGGTCGGCCTTGAACATATACTCATAATCAGAGCGGTCTTGACGAAATTGAGCTGTTGCCGGCAGCGAAACTGCCACGGCGAGAAGTGCTAAAAGTGTCTTTATCCTATTCATATACATTTATTTATGTTGTCATAACGAGCATATAAGGCAATGCCCATACAAGAATGCAAAGTTACGCAAAAAAAATCGAAAACAGCAAAAAAAAGTGCAAGCCTTGGAATATAAGTCTCAAATCAGGGCCTAAACCAAGCCCGGAGGTCAAGACCTTTACCACGGCAAGTCGCGCGGTGCCAGATACTTGTACCACACCTCGCAGGCGCCGTTGGGGTTCTGCTCAAGGAATATGCCCACGCCGCCGTTGGGAAGCAGTGTCAGTGACGAATAGACCGAAGGCCCGTCGAAAAGCAGTATTGGGTCCTGCCAGCTGTTGCCTTCGTCGTAGCTCAGGAAAAGGCTTACATCCCTGCGTTGCATCGAGTTGGGGATGCTATGCAGCAGCAGGTTGATGCTGTCGCCTCGGTCGGTGGCCATAACGCGCAGCATATCGCCGTTGCAGGCGTTGGTGGTCATCTCCGTCCATCGTCCCTGTGTGCCCCAGGTGATGCCTCCGTCGCTGCTGTGGTTGAATCCGCGTGCCCCGCTTTGGCGTGTGCTGAGCAGTATGCGTCCGTCAACGAGTTCCATCAGTTTTGCTTCGTCGCCGCCAAGGTAGGCCGGGCCTGATACTTGCCAGCTGTGTCCGTTGTCGTCGCTGTAGACGATGAAGTTGTCGGATACATTCTCGTTCTTGCGCAGCATAGGAATGGCAAACATTATGCGCCCGGCGTGTTCTCCGCGCCTAAGTCTCAGGCCGTTGCCCGACGAGAAGAAGGCGCCTCTGTAGTTGCGGCAGGCGGCGTTGGTGGCCTGGCTGCCCCACAACTGCGCGGTGAGATCCTCAATCTCGCCCCACGAGCGGCCACCGTCGGTGCTGCGGCAGATATAGGTGCGTATGGGGTCGCTCTCAGTCGATTGGAAATAGCCATTGGCACCGGCAAAGGCGCAAATAATATCGCCATTGGAGCATTGAACCAGCGCGGCGTCGCCGTAGCCGTGTTTGCGGCCTGTGCCCTGTGCCAGGGTTACTGGTTCGCTCCAGGTGCGGCCGCCGTCGTTGCTGCGACAGGTCACTATGTCTATGTCCTCGGGCAAGTCGCTTTCGTTGAATTTGCGCTTGTCGCAGGCAATCAGCAGGCTGCCGTCGTCGAGGCACAGTATTGCAGGGATGCGCCAGTTGGTGCTGCCGTAGTCGCCAGGGGCGAATAGGCGTACATCAAACGAGGTGGTTGTGTCCTCGACAGCCGTCGGCTGGTCGGGTCCTTCGCTGACCGGCTTGGTGCAGCATACAAACAATATCACTGCCACGATGGAGTAGAACAGTCGTTTCATAAATCAGAATATTTCTTTGATTGTCTGTGGTATGCCATTGATTATGAAGGAGTCGCCCACAGTCTTGCCTTTGAGCGCAAGATAGATGGGCGTCTGGGCGCTGATGGCAAAGCAGTATTGCATACCAGTCGGTGACGAGGGGTCTTTGACAACGAATTTGCCAACGCCGATGCTGAGGAAGAACTGCTGCTTGTCTGTGACGACGATGGCGCCGTGCTCGGCACGGTCGAAGGGCGGCATACGCAGTGCCTCCTGCAGGTAGCGCAGGCTGGCATTGGCATTGCTGAGCTGCTTGGCGTACATATCGCGGGCACGCATCATTTTGGTGCGGTAGCTGTCGTAGCGGTCCACGTTGGCGCCATAGTCGTTGCTCTGCTGCTGTGCCGAGTCCATCTCCTGCTTGGCCACGTTTGCAATGTGCTGCTGGTGGGCAATACAGGCGTTGACCACTCTTATACGTTTCTCTTCACGTGTCATATAGGCTGGTATTAAAAAAGGACAACCGCAGACTGTGGCTGTCCTTTTCAACGTTCTTATATTCAAGTATTAGTGAGTGCGACCGGGGTATACCTTCAGGGCCTCTTCGAGGCACTTGACGGCAGCCTTCAGGTCCTCTTTGCAGAGGCAGTAGGTGATGCGTGCCTGATGGCGTCCGCGCTCGGGGTCAACGTAGAAGCCTGTGGCGGGAGCCAGCATAACGGTTGCGCCGTTGTAGCTGAAGTCGGTCAGCAGCCACTGGCAGAACTTGTCGCTGTCGTCGACCGGCAGGTCGATGACGGTGTAGAAGGCACCCTTCGGCATCGGGCAGAAGCAGCCGGGTATCTTGTTGATCCCCTCAACTATAACGTTTCGGCGCGACACATATTCAGCCTGAACCTTGTCGAAGTATTCCTGCGGGGTGTCGACGGCTGCCTCGGCGAAAATCTGGCCGAACGACGGCGGCGACAGACGGGCTTGGGCCAGACGCATAGCGATGGCATAGACCTCGCTGTTGCGGGTGACCATACATCCTACGCGGGCGCCGCAAGCGCTGTAGCGCTTCGAGACAGAGTCGAAAAGGATGACGTTGCGCTCGAGGCCTTCAAGCTGCATAACGCTGAAGTGCTTGTGACCGTCGTAGCAGAACTCGCGATACACCTCGTCGGCAAAGAGGAACAGGTCGTACTTCTTGACCAGTCCGGCAACTTTCAGCAGCTCCTCGTGTGTATAGAGATAACCCGTGGGGTTGTTGGGGTTGCAGATCATAATGGCCTTGGTGCGAGGCGTGATGACCTTCTCAAAGTCCTCGATTGGAGGCAGTGCAAAGCCTGTCTTGATGTCGCTCGGTATGGTGACAATCTTGGCGTCGCACAGTTTTGCGAAGGTGTTGTAGTTGGTATAATATGGCTCGGGGATGATAATCTCGTCGCCGGGGTTGAGGCAGACGGTGAAAGCCATCTGAAGGGCCTCGCTGCCGCCGGTGGTGACGAGCACCTGGTTGGGTGTCACGTCGATACCGTGGCGGTGGTAGTAGTTGCAAAGGGCGCGGCGATAGCTGAAGATACCTGCCGAGTGGCTGTATTCCAGAACACCTTTGCTGTCAGGCAGTTCACGGGCCTTTTCGGCCAAAGCGGCCAGGGCTCCTTTGGGGGTCTCGATGTCGGGCTGGCCGATATTGAGATGGTACACGTGGATGCCACGCTCTTTGGCGGCGTCAGAGAAAGGGACGAGTTTACGGATTGCCGACTGCGGCAACTCCATTCCTTTATTCGAAATGCTTGGCATAATTTGTTGTTTGTTTTGTAGGGTGGATTATTCGACGATGGTGCCCTTGATCTTCAGCGTCAGGCGGGGAGCGTTGATTGAGTTGCTCGAAACGGTGATGGTCTTGGTGAAGCTCTGCGGCGAGGTGTTGGTATTGTAGCGCACTTTGATGGTGCCGGTCTTGCCGGGCATAATGGGCTCCTTGGTCCAGGTAGGCACGGTGCAGCCGCAGCTGGCCTTTACATTGCTCAGAATCAGAGGCTCGTTGCCGGTGTTGGTGAAGACAAACTCGCAGTTGCCGTCGCCACCTTTCTTGACCTTGCCATAGTCGTGCACCTGCTCGGCGAACTCAATCTGGGGACCGTTGAGGGGTTTCTCGACAACGGCTGACTTGTCTTTAGTGTTATTGTCTTGCTTTGCTTCTTGGGCATTCAGAGCTGTCATCGACAGGCCCACAAATAAACTTAACAAAAAGAGTTTCTTCATTTTAAAACGATTTTTTGATTGTTCTTAATGTTTTTTTCTGGTGCAAAAATACACTTTTTTTTATTCGTGTAACTTTTATTTGCTTTTTTTATTGTGATTTTATGTTTTTTTATGTTTTGCTGTTTCGGACTTCTTTTGCTGTTTAGTATCGCCAAAAGGCTTTTTATTGCACCCTGCCGTCAAAGAGTGTTCGAGGCACTTTCGAGGGACCAACTCCGGTCGTTGTACAATTGTTGTACAATACTTGTACAATATTTGTACGTTTACAATTGTACAAGTATTGTACAAGTATTGTACAACAATTGTACAACGACCGGAGTTGGTATAGTGCAGAGGCGTTGCATCAGGGGCGAAAAACGAGCCGGAAACAGCGCAAAACCTTGCAAATCGGGGCGGGGCGGCCAATTTGTAAAAAATATTTCTATAAATAGGCTTGTAATTTAAAAATAATGTGTAATTTTGCAAACTTGATTATGCAATTTTTTTAAACGCAAATATTAATCGTATAAAACTAACATTATGGCATTTAAAGGACAAATAGTTATCGACATTGAGCGCTGCAAAGGCTGCGGAGTGTGCCTTGAGGCCTGCCCTATGCACTGCATCGAACTGTCGAAAAATGTGAACGGCAAGGGTTACAACTATACCCATACCGTAAATGACAACTGCATCGGTTGCGCATCGTGCGCCATCGTGTGCCCGGATGGTGTTATCTCCGTCTACAAGGTTAAATGTTAAACAAGTAAAAGAATCATAAAATGGCAAAAGAACTGAAATTAATGAAGGGCAATGAGGCTATTGCCCGCGCTATGATTGCCAGCGGTACGGACGGCTATTTCGGCTATCCTATCACTCCGCAGTCGGAAGTTATGGAAACTCTTATGGCCGAACGTCCGTGGGACCCCAAGGGTGAGAACTACACCGGTATGGTTGTCCTGCAGGCTGAGTCTGAGCTGGCTTCGATCAATATGGTCTACGGCGGCGCTGCCACCGGCAAGAAGGTTGCCACCTCTTCATCTTCACCGGGAATCTCGCTGATGGCCGAGGGTCTGACCTATCTGGCCGGCGCTGAAATTCCCTGCGTCATTATGAACGCTATGCGTGGCGGCCCCGGTCTGGGTACCATCCAGCCCGCACAGAGCGACTATTTCCAGAGCACCAAGGGCGGCGGCCACGGCGACTACCAGCTCTACGTGATGGCTCCCTCGTCGGTTCAGGAGATGTATGACTTTGTTTTCGACGCTTGGGACATCGCTTTCAAGTATCGCAACCCTGTGCTGATTCTTACCGACGGCGCTATCGGCCAGTGTATGGAGAAATGCTACACCCGCGACAATGTTCCCCGCTGGACGGAGGAAGAGCGCCGCGCCAATGCACCGTGGGGCACCTGGGGCAAACCCGCCACTCGCGGTCACAACATCATCACCTCGCTCGAGCTTGAGTCTTCGCGTCAGGAGGTCTTCAACCAGAAGCTCCAGGCCAAGTATGCCGAAATGAAAGAGAAAGAGGTCCGCTATGAGGCCCTGAACTGCGACGATGCCGACTATGTGTTTGTGGCTTATGGTACCTCGGCACGTATCTGTATGAAGTCGATGGAACTGGCTCGCGCAAAAGGTCTGAAGGTCGGTCTGCTCCGTCCTATCACCCTTTTCCCCTTCCCGACCAAGCAGGTGGCTGAACTGGCTACTCGCGTCAAAGGTATGCTTTGCGTCGAAATGAGCGCCGGTCAGATGATAGAGGATGTCAAGCTGGCTGCCGACTGCAAGATTCCTATCGAGCACTACGGCCGCTTCGGTGGTATCATCCCCACTCCTGAGGAAGTTCTTGAAGCAATGGAAAACAAAATCGTAAAATAAAGTTTAAAAGGTTGGAAAGGCCGAAAAGGTGAAGAGCGGAACCGAACAGGCCCTCTTGAAAACCTAAAACCTTTAAAACCTTTAAAACCCTTTAAACCTTTAAAACACAAAGAAAAATGTCAAATTTAGATATAGTAAAACCTGAGAACTTGGTTTATCAGAAGTCGAAAGTTCTGACGGAAAATGTTATGCACTATTGCCCGGGCTGCGGCCACGGCACTGCACACCGTCTCGTTGCCGAGGTTATCGAGGAACTTGGCATCCAGGACAAGACCGTCGGTGTATCTCCCGTCGGATGCTCTGTTTTGGCTTATAACTACCTCGACGTTGACTTTCAGGAGGCTGCTCACGGCCGCGCTCCGGCTGTCGCTACCGCTATCAAGCGCCTCAACCCCGACTGCTATGTGTTTACATATCAGGGCGACGGTGACTTGGCTGCTATCGGTACCGCTGAGACTATCCACGCTTGCAACCGCGGTGAAAACATCACTATGATCTTCATCAACAACGCTATCTACGGTATGACTGGCGGCCAGATGGCCCCGACCACGCTGCTTGGTATGAAGACCGCTACCACGCCTTATGGCCGTGACCAGAAGCTCAACGGCTGGCCCTTCCAGGTCACCGAACTGCTGGCTCAGCTGCCGGGTACCTACTATGTGACCCGTCAGAGCGTCCATACGCCCGCCAATGTCCGCAAGGCTAAGGCTGCCCTCAAGAAGGCTTTTGAGAACCAGAAGCTTGAGAAGGGTGTCAGCTTTGTAGAGATTGTTTCGAGCTGCAACTCGGGTTGGAAAATGACTCCGGTTCAGGCCAACAAGTGGATGGAAGAGAATATGTTCCCGAAGTATCCGCTCGGCGACATCAAGGTTGATGGCGAATTAGTTAAGAAATAAATAATTTTGAGGGAGAAGTGTTGACAGGGTCACGGTACCTTTAAACTCTTAAACCTTTAAACTTTTAAACCCTTAAAACAATGACAGAAGAAATAATCATCGCCGGTTTCGGTGGACAGGGTGTCCTCTCGATGGGTAAAATCCTTGCCTACTCTGGCGTTATGGAAGATAAAGAAGTGCTCTGGATGCCTTCCTACGGCCCGGAGCAGCGCGGTGGTACGGCCAACGTCACCGTCATCGTCAGCGACGAGCGCATCAGCTCGCCCATCATCAGCAAGTTCGACACGGCTATCGTTCTCAACCAGCAGTCGCTCGACAAGTTTGAGAAGAGCGTGAAGCCTGGCGGAATGCTGATCTACGACCCGAACGGCATCACACACGAGCCTACACGTCGCGACATCAACATCTACAAGATCCCCGCAACGGAGAAGGCTACCGAAAAGGGTATCGCTAAGGTGTTCAATATGATTGTCCTCGGTGGTTTCCTGAAACTGAAACCCATCGTTGGCAGCGAGTTCATCCACAAGGGCCTCGAGAAATCTCTGCCCGCTCGTCACCACGCTCTCATTCCTCAGAATGAAGAGGCTATCGAGCTTGGCAAGACCCTCATTGAGCCTGTATTTACGCTCTAAGAGATTCATTGGGCCGCGCCGTCAGGCGCGGTCTTGGAATAGCAAAATGCCGCCCGCGCAGCGGGCGGCATTTGTTTAGTGCTTTTCGTGTATGAAACAGACTACTTTATGCTATCTTGAGCGCAACGGCCAGTATCTGATGCTGCACCGCGTCAAAAAGGCCAATGACGCCAGCCACGACAAGTGGATTGGGGTAGGGGGTAAGTGCGAGGCCGATGAGAGCCCCGACGAGTGTATGCTGCGTGAGGTGAATGAGGAGACTGGCCTTGCTGTCACCTCGTGGCACTATCGCGGTATTGTCACTTTTATATCTGATATTTGGCCTTGCGAGTATATGCATCTCTTCACTGCCGACCGCTGGTACGCAGGCGTATCGCCTACGGATGAGGCCGTTAGTGGATTGGCATTGCCCGATTGCGACGAAGGTAACCTTCAATGGATTGACAAAGAGCGCCTTTTCAACCTTACTCTCTGGCCCGGCGACCGCATCTTTCTGCGCCTTATAATGAATCCCGCCCAGCCGTTCTTCTCCCTTAAATTAGTCTATAGAAGCGACGACCTCGTCTCCGCCAAACTCGACGGGAAAATATTGTCATTGTCGGAGTTTTAATAACAGTCTGACATCGCATAGGCAGTCGATTGATTTCTGAGACAGATGTTAGGTCCTATCTCTTATAGCCTGTTCCGCCACATTTGTCGCATTGACCAGTGCCTTTGCACCACTTGCATTTCTTGTTGCCGTTGCAGTCGCTGCATTTGATTTTGTCCAAACCGAATCCGGCGCTCATCCATCCTGTTCCGCTGCAAGTGCTGCATCTTCCACTGCCACCGCAGTGCAGTTTCATATATTGGACAGTCACGTTGAAGCCGTGGCATTTGCCGTCGCCAGTGCAGTATTTGCATTTCTCTCGATATTGGGTGTTGTCGGTTTTATGTTGTTGTGCGGGCTGTGTATTTGTCGGGGTTTGCGTAGGAGTATAGGTAGGTATATATGTTGTTGATGTCGGTTGCTGCGTTTGTTTATTAGCTTGGGCCTGGCGTTTTTTCTCGATGTTTACTCCTCTCTTGCCATCTTCTACAGGTTCAATAGTGGCTTTAGAAGCATTGTATTTGTAATAATCAAATAAAGCTCGTTCGTTAAGATCTGAAAGGTTGTAGAAACTTGTCGCGGAATAGGTACCGTCCATATAATATTGTCCTTCTGCAAAATATTTTCCATCAGAGGAATATGTGCGATAATAACCTCTTTTTTCGTTTTGGCACCATATCTGCTTCTCTTCCTTGTAATAACCTATCCAATCGTATTCTAAGGATTCTGGTATTATGCATTTAGACTTTATATTATATAATGAATGGATGGAACGGTTTCCTTTGCTGTGGTCCAATATGAAGAGCCCGTCTCCTTTGTAGTGGATGCTGTACGCTTGGATTTTAGCTGGGAATACCAGTTTGCCTTTTAGATTATAGCCTTCTACAATTGTATATCCCTCAGTTGTTTGCCTGTCAGTCTCGACCGTGAATATCCCACCTCCACGATATAATGGTCTTGCCTCCACATCGGGTGTTATTCGCTTTTCATCCTCAGTGAATGCTGCATAAAACGTTTTGTCATTATGGGTGTAACGGTAAATATAATACTTCATCTCATATCCATCTTCGTCTTTGTAGGTGGTGGATGTCTTTAGTTCTTTATTATCAGAATTATCAGATGTCGTTCTGTTGCTGTAAGATGATGCGTGTCCGTTTGCATCAAGGGTTATTCCAAGCGTAGTGTATTCCTTCTCTCCCCTTTTTTTACCTAAGAAACCTTTAAAACGATCGTAAGCCAGATAACGATATTGTGGTGCAATTATCTCTTTCCCATATATGTCGTATGCACCCCATTCGTTGTTCTTTCCTGCTGTAAAATAGCCTTTGTATCCGGGTCGTGTTTTATAGCTAACATATCGAAATTGTTGAGATAACGGTATGATGGTTGCACCGTCAATACTTTCCGCACCTATTGAGGTTTCAGAGCTAATACGATACCATTGAAAACCGTCTTCTTCGGTTACCAACTCTCTGTTTTGTGCATTTGTTGTTAGACTATAAAATCCTAACAATATTAATAATGATAGTATTCTTTTCATTGTTTTATGTTTTAATTGGTTTATGATAATCAGATTTTGGTGATGGACCTAAAGCCAGCGTGTCTAAACAAATGCTACTGTATTTTCTTGTGGATTCTATTACTCCCAGAGATTGTCATTGATCTGTTGTCCAAGTTCGCTTAGTGGCGGGATGTGGTGCTGTAGGTGGATGTTCGGGTGTTTTCGTACTGTTTGCCGCAGCGCACTTGTAAAAAAAAAGAGTGTCGAATTATCCTCCGGCACTCTTTCTCTCTAACAAGGGTTTATTGCTTATTCAGCGTTGATGATGGCTTTGTGGACAGCGTTCCAACCAGCAGCATTCAGACCCCAGTTGTTCGTGGAGTTCTTGTTGCCCTGAACTCTCACTTTTCTTCTCTTGACTTTTTTGTTAGCATTAATACCCATAATACACTATAATTTTATTGTTCAACTTCTTGATTGTTAGTTGGAAAAAGAGAATTCTTCTTCCGAAAAGGTTTTGCAAAGATACATCAATTATTTGGACTGCACAAATAATTTTCTATTTTTAACGAATATTTATCCTTCAAGATGCTCTTTGCGAAGCAGGTCATTGACGGTCTTTACGGGGTTGAATGTGGCCAGCGGCACTTCGACAAATAGGGTTATCCATTCGGCCATAGCTCCGTTCCAGAGGCCAGGTAGCTCTTGCGATTTTAGCGTCACGGCTCCTTTGGTCTTCTTGCTGATGAAACCTGTGGCAGGATCAACATATTTACGCAGGTTGAAACGGTGTCCACGGTAGTCCTTGGTGCCGCAAACCAAATCGACGGGATTGAAGTGCGTGGAGGATGTAAGGATTCTCTCCTGTTCGGGGTCTTTACGGTTGATTTGTGCAGTCTCCACGACTTGTAAGCTCTTGATTCCTTGTGTATTCTCGGTAAAGAAGGGACCGCCGCCAGGCTCGCCCTGGTTCTTTACCATACCGCAAATCCTTATAGGTCTGTTGAGCTTTCTGCGCAGAATAGCGGTTTTCTCGCGGTCGCTCTTTTTTGAGAAGTCGGCAGGCAAAGCTATTTGCAGCTTGTCTTTGGCAAATCGGGCAATTTTCTGCAGAGTCTTCTTGTCGGGTTTCTGCCCGAGAATGCTCATATACTCAAATGTCTGTGCCTGAAGCTCGAGCAGGAGACCAGCCAATACTTGCTTATAGATAATGGTGGTGTGCTTCATCCAGTCGGGCACCACATTGTCTATATTCTTTATAAATATAAGGTCGGCATTGCAGTCATTCAGATTCTCAATTAATGCACCGTGACCACCGGGACGGAACACCAGTTTCCCATCGTCGTCGCGGATGGGGTTGTTGTATTCATCAACGGCGATAATGTCAGTATAATGCCTTTGCTCTGAGAATGTTATGTCAAGTTGGATGTTGAGGTTCGACTCGTAGTACTTCTTGACTTCGGCAATCTTTTTGCGGAAGAGTGGCTTATGCTCTGGCGACACGGTGAAATGCAGATGCACTTTGCCGTCATTGCATCGAGCGTAGGAGGCGCCCTCTACAATATGTTCCTCGAGCGGAGTGCGGCTTACCTCGCCATATCTGTGGAATTTAAGCAGTGCTTTTGGCAACGAACCGTAGCCAAGATACTGCTCTTTAAGCAGATAGTTGATGACGGTTGTGAAGTCGCCACGGTCCATATAGTCGCCGAAATCAAGCGACGAACGCTCCATACAAGCCTTCAGATCTTCAAAGAAAGCAAAGGTGCGTATGTGCTGGAGGAATTCTTTTACCGTAGGGAACTCTTTTTCAAAGTTGTAGGCTACGCCGAAGTAAGTGGACGAAAATGCATAAAGATCCTTGAACATACGTGTTGCAGCTCCTGAGGCCGGCACGAATTTAAGTATCTTCTTTCCGCTTGCAAGTTTCTTGTATGCAGTGGAATAGCGTCTGATGTCGTCATCAGACATACGTATAATTCCGCCGTTGTCAACGGTGGCAGCATCCAGAAGCTTCGATTTCGGGAATCCTTTGCGGAAATTCTCTATCTGTTGCAGCACTTTTTCGGGCGTAAGACCCATACTTGCAATTTGTTGCAAGTCATTCTCGCTAAACTGGCTGTTCATAGTGCAAGGGTGTTATTTGCCGTTGCGGTATACGTGCTGAACCTCTGTTTCCAGGTTGATGGTCGAATAAACGGTGTCGCCCTCCTTCAGACGTATCGTGTTGTTGCCCTTGCGGTAGCAGTAGAAAAGTTCGCGGGTGTAGACCGAGTCGTAGCCAGTCTCATATTCTGCCGCGACGTTGAACAGAGCGGGAGCCGAGAAGACAGTGTCGAAATTGCCGGCGGCATCGGTGTAACCCTGTGCATTTACATAACTATTGTCGATGTCAATTTTTACAAAAACGCCTTGAATTGGCAGGTGTGTCACCTCGTCAACAACTGTGATTCGAACATAACAATTCGTGTCTTTGTCGCAGGAGACAAAATAGAGAGTTGATAATCCGCCTATTAAAAAGAGGCATACGAGGGCTAAAATTTTTTTCTTCATAAATTGAGTTTTATTTTCTGCTATTACAATTTTTTTCACTATTTTTGCATTGCAAAATTAATAATTTTATATGGTATGAAAATAAAAAAAATGACTTTTTTGTTGCTTTTTTTCGCAACACTAACTTCCTGCCACGCTCAAGTCGCTAATAACCAGATGAAAACTGCTGAAAAAAAATATTACGTTTTAATTGAAACTTCCTATGGAAATATGACGGTGGAGCTGTATAACGAGACACCAAAACACCGTGACAATTTCCTAAAGTTGGTAAATGAGGGCTTCTATGATGGCCTTTTGTTCCACAGAGTTATAAATAACTTTATGATACAGGGTGGAGATCCCAAATCGAAGGATGCCCGGCCTGGCCAGATGCTCGGTGACGGCAACCTGGGCTATACCGTCCCCGCCGAGTTTGTGCCCGGCCTGATACACAGGAAAGGTGCTCTCGCCGCTGCCCGTCAAGGCGATATGGTCAATCCTACCAAGGCGTCGTCGCCCTGCCAGTTCTATATAGTACAGGGCAACGTGTGGCCACAGGAACGCCTGCAGATGATGGCTCAGCAGATGGGCAAGACGTTTGATAAACAGCAGATTGAAACCTATACCACCGTGGGCGGTACCCCACATCTCGACTATGACTATACAGTCTTTGGCCAGGTCATCGACGGCTTGGATGTCATCGACAAAATCGCTGCCGTGAAATGCGGCCCTGGCGACCGTCCGCTCGAGGATGTCAAAATGAAAATCAAGATAATTGAACGCTGATAACGGCGTTGCAACCAGATATTTACAAGGTATATGAAGTTGAACAACATAGAGGATTTCATCCGCGAAATCCAGATGACTTCGCTGGAAAAGGCGATGGACCGAGCTGCATTTGTCGAGCAGTTCCGTATAAAATTCCTGGGTAAAAAAGGCATAATCAGCGAGCTCTTCGAAGAATTCAAGACCGTGCCGAACGAGCAGAAGAAAGAGATGGGGCAGGCATTGAACCGCCTTAAAACCGCGGCCCAGGCCAAGATAGAAGAATTCAAGGCCAGCGTAGAGCAGATGGAGCAGCAGTCGCAGACCAGCGACCTGACCCTGCCGACAGATTACTCCGAGGTGGGCAGCCGCCACGTTCTCTCGGTCGTGATGAATGAAATAATAGACATCTTCTCGCGCATCGGCTTCACCGTTGCCGAATCGGTAGAGATTGAGGACGACTGGCATCTGTTCTCGGCCCTCAATTTCCCGCACGACCATCCGGCCCGCGATATGCAAGACACCTTTTTCGTTGAGAAAGAGGAAGGTAAACAAGAAGTTGCCTTGCGTACACACACATCCTCTGTCCAGGTGCGCGTAATGGAAAACAACAAGCCTCCAATCCGGATAATAGCACCGGGCCGCGTGTTCCGTAACGAGGCGATCTCGGCTCGCGCCCACTGCATCTTCCACCAAGTCGAGGCACTCTATGTAGACAAGAAGGTGACTTTTGCCGATTTGAAGCAGACGCTGCTCTATTTCGCCAAGGAGATGTTCGGCGAGCAGACACAGATACGTCTGCGTCCGTCCTACTTCCCGTTCACCGAGCCTTCGGCTGAAATGGATATTTCGTGCAATATCTGCGGCGGCAAGGGCTGCAACATCTGCAAGGGTACAGGCTGGCTTGAAATCCTTGGCTGCGGTATGGTCGACCCCAATGTCTTGGAGGCCTGCGGCATTGATAGCAAGGAGTATAGCGGTTTCGCTCTGGGTATGGGAGTGGAACGTATGGCTATGCTCAAATACCAGATACGCGACCTGCGTCTATACTTCGAAAACGACCTGCGCTTCCTGCGTCAGTTCGACGCTCTTGTATAGCCCTATCGTATTACTTAACACTCTTGGAATATGTCGTTTATAGACATTGAGAATATGGAATTCTATGCCTATCACGGCTGTTTCGCCGAGGAGTCGAAGATAGGCACCCGTTTCCGCGTCAACTTGCGGTTGGAGGTCGATACTTCTCGGGCGCAAGTGTCTGATAGCATAGATGATACCGTCAACTACCTGTCGGTGTATCAGGCAGTGAAAAGCGAGATGATGAAACCGTCGCACCTGCTTGAGCACGTCGCCGACAGAATAGCAAGCCGCGTGCTTGGCGACTTTGCCGGCGTGATGCACGTGTGGGTCAAGGTTACAAAGCTCAATCCGCCTCTTGGCGGCAAGATGGAGGGCGTAAGCCTCACCATTGACAAGCGACGTTAGACCAATCCGTTGTCGTGAAAGCTATAGTAGTCTGGGCGATTGTTTTCGCCTATGCCTACTATTATGTGGTCTATGAGTTCGATATTAAGTATCTTTCCAGCCTCTAATATTCTGCAAGTAAGATTCTTGTCCTCTCGGCTCGGGTTCAGATGTCCCGTCGGGTGGTTATGCGCCACGGCGATGTATACGGCGTTCTTTTCCAGTGCTGTAGCGAATATGCGTCGTATATCCACAGGCGTGTCAGTAATGCCGCCCAACGAGATGCGCTGTTTGAACAATGCTTTCCTTTTGATATTAAGATAGATGGCCCAGAATTCCTCGACTGGAAGGTTGACTATCGAAGGGCAAATGTAGTTGAACAGGTCGTTGCTGTCGGAAATTATGTATTCCTTTTGAGCCGCATTCTCTGCTAACATCCTGTAACCAAGCTCTAAAGCGGCAATAATCGACACAGCTTTTGCTTCGCCCATCCCTTTGAAATCGTGTGTCAACTCCTTAATGCCTTGACGCGACAGCAATGACAGGTTGTTGTCATTGCTGTGGAGAATCTCTTTGGCCAGTCCCACAGCACTTTGGCCCACCGAACCGCTGCCTATCAGAATGGCCAACAGTTCGGCATTGGTGAGTTCCTTTTTGCCTTTGGCGATGAGTTTCTCGCGAGGACGGTCCTCGGCATCCCATTCTTTGACGGTCAAATTCTGTTTTCTGTCATTGGAATCAGATAGTTGCGCGTTTTTATTCTCGTTTTCCATAGCGGGATATTTTGTGCAAAGGTACGAAAAATAAATCATATTTTGCTTCTGGTTTCTTTGGAAAAAGTCTGTACCAACTCCGGTCGTTGTACAATAGTTGTACAATACTTGTACAATATATGTACAATTGTGAACGTACAAATATTGTACAAGTATTGTACAACTATTGTACAACGACCGGAGTTGGTATGTTTACAACCCGGTTTTCAGACGGTTTAATTTTCGCCTTTTTGGGGAGTGTGTCGGTGTCCTTTGCAAGTGCTTTCGGCGGGTTTTCGCGGTTGCTGTCGATTCGGTGTGGTTGTAAATTTTTCTGCGTGTGGCAGAGGTTGATTTTTAGTATTTTAATAATGGTTATATTAAATATTAGTGTTTTTTTTGAAAAATATGTTGTGAAGTCCAGATTTTTTCTTATTTTTGCATATTCAAAATGTAGATAAACTAAAAAAAACTTTAACACGTAAGATATGCAGAATAAAGGACTTATCAGATTTTTGGCGATTGCTTTTGTGCTTGTTTGTTTGTTCCAATTGTCGTTTTCTTTCGCGACGAGGAAGGTTGAGAACAAGGCTAAGGCTAACGCTGTGAAGTATGTAGAGAGTGCACAGGGAAAGAGTGACATCGATGCTTGCCTTAAAAGACAGGCTGGCAACGATATGAGTGCTGCTGAGCTGAAAAACTTGACGGCGATAGTTACCGACTCACTGCGTGCGACTAAAGAGACTTACTACCTTGATTCTATGGCCAATGAGAAGGTCTGGATGGGTTTCACCTACAAGAAGTGCCAGGCTCGCGAGATTAATCTGGGCCTCGACCTGAAAGGTGGTATGAACGTGATGCTGGAGGTTTCGACGGTTGACGTCGTCAAGGCTCTGGCCAACTACACTAACGACGAGGTTTTCAACAAGGCTATCGATATGGCTTTGGAACAGCAGAAGAAGTCTGTTAACGAGAATTTTGTCAGCTTGTTCTACGACGCTATAATTTCTATCAAGCCCGATGTGCGTCTGGCCGGTTACTTCAGTGGTCAGCTGACGGGTACGACGTTGAACGATGACAACAATACCATCCTTGCAAAACTTAGAGAAGAGACCAGCAGCGCATACGACAGAACCTATGAGATTCTGCGCAAGCGTATTGACAAGTTCGGTGTGGCCCAGCCCACCATCCAGCGTCTTCAGGCTTCGGAGCGCATTCTTGTCGAGCTGCCCGGTGTTAAGGATCCACAGCGTGTACGCAAACTTTTGAAGGGTACCGCTCAGTTGGAGTTCTGGGCTACCTATAGCGGCGATATGACCGACTCTCGTCTTTTGAATGAGTATAACAGAGTTTCGGGCTATCTGACCGCCACTGATGAGTATCTTGCCTCGAAAGCCAATCTGAATGCCGAAACCGCTGATAGCAATGCAGTTGTGGACAGCACTGCCGTGGCAGAAACGCCCGCGCCTGTATCAAATGAAGTTGATCAGCAGAGCGAGCAGTATAAGAAGGATCATCCTCTGATGTCGCTCTTCGCCCAGTATCAAGGCTATCCGGTTTATCCTCCGATCGTGTTCCGCGCAACCGAGGCCGACACAGCTACGGTCAACCGTATGATTGCCGAAGGCGTGAAGGCCGGCAAGGTCAATGCCCGTGAGGTTAAATACCTGTGGTCGGTGAAGCCGATTGAGGAAGGCTCGAATGTATTTGAACTCTATGCTATCAAGATTGAGGATTACGACCGCAACACCAATTTCCCGAAGGCCAAACTTGACGGTAGCGTGATTACCGATGCTCGTCAGGACTTCAGCAACACTGAGGGCAATGAGATTTCGATGACGATGAACTCGGAAGGCGCCCACGCTTGGAAGAACATCACTCACGACAATGTCGGAAAGTGTGTAGCCATCGTTCTTGACGACCAGGTTTACTCGGCACCGCGAGTCAACGGCGAAATTGCCGGCGGCCGCTCGTCCATCACTGGTTCCTTCACCCTTGACGAGGCCAAGGACCTTGCCAATGTGCTTAAGTCTGGTAAGCTGCCTGCTCCTGCTCGCATTGTCCAGGAAGCCGTCGTTGGTCCTTCGCTGGGTCAGGAGTCAATCCACAAGGGCCTGGTTTCATTCATCCTTGCTTTTATAATAGTACTTATTTATATGGTTGTCTTCTACAACCGCGCCGGTTGGGTTTCGGTTGTGGCTTTGGTGACCAACGTGTTCTTGCTGATGGGTGTGCTTGCCTCGATCGGCGCTGTGTTGACTCTGCCGGGTATCGCAGGTATTGTGTTGACAATGGCAATGGCTGTCGACGGCAACGTGATTATCTATGAGCGTATCAAGGAAGAGCTGCGTGCCGGCAAGAGTCTGGCCAACGCTGTCGACGAAGGTTTCAAGAACGCTATGTCGGCTATCATCGACGGTCAGGTGACTACCTTCCTGCTGGGTCTGGTGCTGATTATGTTCGGCTCGGGCACCATCCAGGGCTTTGCCGTAACGCTGTGTATCGGTATCGTTACCTCTCTGTTCACCAGCATTTTCATCACCCGTCTGGTTATCGACTGGATGCTGAACCATAAGAAGAAACTCAACTTCTCGTTCAGCTTTACTGAGAATTTTATGCGTGACGCCAAGATCGACTTTATGGGCAAGCGCAAAGTATTCTATATTATCGGTATCTGCGCCATCGTTCTGTGCTTCATCGGCATTTTTGGCCGTCATCTGAGTATGGGCATTGACTTCACCGGTGGCCGTACCTATGTGGTGCGTTTCGACCAGGATGTCAATGTGGTTGATGTCCGTTCAAGTCTGGCAGCGCAGTTTGAAGAGGCTCCCGAGGTTAAGTCCTATGGTCCGAACAACCAGGTGAAGATTACCACCAACATTGTCGCCGAAGACTATTATGATGCTTACCGCGAGGCTCACAATCTGTCGGCCAGCGACACCATTAGCGACGAGATGGTCATCAACGAGAAGCTGTTTGCCGGTACGAAGCAGTACTTCAACAAGACTGACGACGGCAAGGAGATATCGCTGCAACAGTTTGCCGATGCTGAGGTTTATCCCTACGGTATCATCCAGTCTGAGCAGGTAGAGGCTACGATGGCTACAGATATGAAGCGCAATTCTATCCTTGCTGTGCTCGGCGGTCTGTTGGTTATCTTCGCTTACATCGGAATCCGTTTCCGCAGCTGGCGTTTCGGTGTCGGTAGTGTGGCTGCCTTGGCGCACGATACTATCCTGATTATCGGTATGTTCGCCTTGCTGCGCGGTCTGCTGCCGTTCAGCTTGGATGTCGACCAGTCGTTCATCGCTGCTGTGCTGACAGTGATTGGTTATTCAATCAATGCCACGGTGGTTATCTTCGACCGTGTTCGCGAGAACAGAACACTCTATCCGAAACGTGACCTGGTTCAGCATATGAACGACGCCATCAACGCTACGTTGGCACGTACAATCAACACTTCGGGTACCACGTTCTTCACCCTGTTGATGATGTTCATCTTCGGCGGCGAGGTTATCCGTGGCTTCATCTTCGCTCTGTTGGTTGGCGTTGTATGCGGTGTGTTCTCGTCGGTCTGCCTTGCTTGCCCGATTGTCTATGAGGTGAGCAAGAGGCGAGAGGCCCAGAGACTCAATGCTGACAATAAATAAGAATGTAATCAATATATAATAGATAGATGGACTTTTTAGACATCATCATAACAATAGCCATACTGGGTGTGGGCAGTCTTCTTACCGGCAGCAAAAAGGGTAAGAAGGCTGCTCAGCAGCAGACTGCGGCACCCCGTCCGGCAGCGGAGCCCCATCCGTTTCAGACTATCTTTGAGTCGGATGAGGATTCGTCTTTTGAAGATGTCTGGGACGTTGAGGACTCAGAGGAGAAATTCAGCGAAGAGCCTGCGGGCGACACTTATTTCACCTATGAGAGCCCCCGCGCCAATTGGACCAGCGAGGTCCACAACGAAGAGGCTAAGCCTATACAGGTGCAGGATGACGTAGCAATGCGTCCGCGAGTGATGGGAGAGGAGTTTGACCTGCGCAAGGCATTCATCTATCAAACGATTATGGAGCGAGTTGAGTGCTGAAAGGCATTCGATGAAATGCTTGAAAATAATGAAATAAAATAAATAATTAACTCTCTACAAAAACAACAAGTATGTTTAGAAAGGTACTATTAACGATCGGGCTGCTATTAGCTGCACAGGTGGTTGCTTTTGCACAAGGTACAATGAAAGGTACCATCACCGACGAGAAGACCGGTGAGCCTCTTATGAGTGCAAACGTCGTTGCCAAGCAGGGCGGCCAAATTATGGGTGGTGCCCGCACGGACTTTGATGGTAACTACACCATCAAGGGTCTGCAAGTAGGTAAGTATGAGATTGAGGTCTCATATATGGGCTACGCCACCGTGCAAACGGAAATCAACGTTAAGGCTTCTGGTTTCACCGTCTACAACGAGAAGTTGGCCAAGAAGGGCCAAGAGTTGCAAGTTGTGGTGGTGAAGGCCCAGAAGGTTCCTGTGATTGAGATTGGTACTCCAGAGTCGGGTGCTCGTATTTCGGCAGACGATATTGCCAAGATGCCGACCAACTCGGTTGAAGGTATCGTCGCTGCCGTGGCCGGCGTTGGATATAACGACGGTGGTACGGGTACGGCTCGTGGTGAGGAAGGTATGGTTACCCAGGTGGGTAACGTGCGTACCCGTACGGGTGTAAATGTTCCTAAGGAGGCCATCGCCGAAATCCAGGTTGTGCTTGGTGGTACACCGGCCAACATTGGTGAGGCTATCGGCGGTACTCAGATTATCACACTGAAACCGCCTTCGTCAAAACTGATGGGTATGGTGAAATATGAGACGCTGCTCGACTATCGTCTGTGGAACAGCCTCGTTGTATGGCTTACTGGCCCTCTTGCCAAGACTTCGCTCAAGGATGAGAATGGCAACAAGACTGGTGAACGTACATTTTTAGGTTTCCGTTTCACGGGTTCCGGTACCTATTCGAAGTTCGGTTATTATCGTGCAAAGGACGGCCGCTATCAGGTTGTGAATGACGACAAGGTGATGGAAATCGAGAACCAGCCTCTCGTTTATGACCCTGTTGAACGCACTGTCAACTACTCGGCTGAATACCTCCGCGCCAGCGATTTCGTTACAATCACTCGCCCCAATGCCAAGAATTACTATTCCAGCAAGGACCGTCAGGCCGACTTTGGTAGCTACAGCATTGATTTGCAGGCTGCATTGGACTTCCGTTTCTCTGAGTTGACTTCGTTGGTACTCACTGGAGAGTACGACTATAGCTATGGTCCAAGTACAAGTTTGTACTACTTCCCGTTGAACTTGCATAATGCGGCCAATGGCGTTAACAAAGTTCAGAACTTCTCGATTACCGCTGATTTTACCCAGCGCTTTAAGGATCCTGAGCCTGTTTCGGACCCGAGCAATCCTGATGTTAAAATTGAACCGGCTGTTTCAAAGGTTATGTACAACATCTCGGCTATGTTCAACCGTTACAGCACTCGGTCTTACAATGAGAAGTTTGGCGACGATGTTTTCAAATATGGTCATATAGCTACGTTCTACAGAACCCAGACTCCGTCGTATGAAATCCGTTCGGACTACAACTACCACGGTACTACACAGACTGCCCATATCCAGAACAGTTGGATTGAGAACTCGCAGTTTGTGGCTCCGTCGGAGTACAACCCGATTCTGTCGAACTATACTACCCAGATTTTCAATATTCCTTCTCTGGCACCTTATCTTACAACATTTGATGGTATCCGCAGTTTCAATGGTCTCGTGAATGGTACTATTGTACCTAATGTTTACGGTCGTTTCTATAATGTCGGTGTCCAGAACACTTCGTATTCGAAGAGTGAAAACAATTACTACTATGTATCGGCAAAGGCTGCTGCAACCGTTAAGGGTCACGACCTTGAAATCGGTTTCAACTACGACCAGTATACCGCTGCATCTTATGGTCTGTCAGCTTACCAGCTGTGGACTTTGATGCGCCAGTCTGCCAATGCCCATATTTCGCAGTTGGATTTCTCCAGTCCTATCGAACATTTTATCGACGGTGACCTTTATGTTGACTATAACCGTCTGAACGGTGGTGGCCAGACTTGTTTTGACGAGTCTTTGCGTAGAGCTTTGGGTCTTGATGTCAATGGCTCTGATTGGCTGGATATCGACCGCTATTCACCGGAAGACTACAACAACTTTGGCGGAATCAATATGTTTTCAGCCAATGAGCTGTTCAACAGTGGCAACCAGATGGTCAGCTATTTCGGTTACGACCACACTGGTGAAAAGTACAATGCAAGGACCTGGAGTCTGGACGACTTCTTTGATCCTGTCAGCCGTGGCCACAAGAACTTCCAGTACTTGCCGGCTTTCTCGCCGATTTATGCAGCAGGCTATATTCAGGACAAGTTCTTCTTCCAGGATCTTATCTTCAACGTCGGTGTGCGTGTCGACTATTACGACGGCAACCAGATGGTGTTGAAGGATCCCTATCTGCTTTATGAATCGTACACTGTCGGAGATCTGAACAATGGTATGGCTGCTTACACCACGGGTTTGGCTAACAATGCCTTCCCCGCTGGCGCCAAGGATGACTGGGTAGTTTACGTCGACGATGCCAACTCTACAAATCCTACCATTCGCGGTTATCGTGACGGAAGTATTTGGTACAATGCTGACGGTGTTCAGGTAGCATCCCATAGCGCTGTGGCTGGTGAGTCTGGTAGACCTACACCATACCGCACCACAGGCGAAGGCGGTGGCCAGCAGACCGCTACAATCGGTAACGGCAGCGGCAACCGTATTTCGGCAAATGCTTTCAAAGACTATGATCCTCAGATTGTAGTTATGCCTCGTATCGCTTTCTCCTTCCCGGTGAACGATATGTCGCAGTTCAAAGCCAACTATGACATTATTGCCCGTCGTCCTTCTTCGGGATGGCAGGCTGATTATTTCAGCTATCTCTATATGACTCAGGCAAACGGTTATATCAACAACCCGAACTTGAAACCTGAGCGTATCACCAACTATGAGTTGGGTTTCCAGCAGGCTCTGAACAAGGATAAGACCGCTGCTCTCAGCATTTCGGCTTACTATAAAGAGACACGCGACCTTATTCAGATTGTACAGTATGCCGGTGCCGACCCGAACCCGAACTACTATTCATTCGACAATGTTGACTTCAAAACCATCAAGGGTTTCTCTCTGTCGTTCGATATGCGTCAGAGCAACAATGTTCGTATCAATGCCAACTATACCCTGCAGTATGCTGAAGGTACAGGCTTGACATCTACTACGATGTCCGAGCTTATCAAAGAGGGTTACACAACCCTTAAGATGCTCAACCCCATCGCTGACGACCGTCGTCACGAGTTCAAAGCCAATGTCGACTATCGTCTTGGCAAGGGCGAAGGCTTCTCTATCACTCGTACTGTAAAGGATAAGGATGGCAATCCCCGTAAGAAAGAGATCTACCCGCTTCAGGATTTTGGTATCAACTTCCTCGCTGTTGCCCAGTCGGGTCGTCCTTACACCAGACAGTTCAGCAACACGCAGCGCACCATTGTGGGTAGCTATCGTGGAGCTCGTATGCCTTGGGCTTTCTATTTCGATGTTGTGGTCGACAAGACCTGGCCTATCGAAATCAAGCGTGAGGGTAAGAAAAATCTTCAGACAAGACTTAATGCCGCTGTTACGGTTAGGAATATTTTCGATATCAGAAATGTTACCGGTGTGTTCAATGTCACAGGTAACCCCTCGGATGACGGTTATCTGACAGACCCCGAGACACAGTCGGTGATCAATGCATATCTTGATCCTCAATCGTTCCGCGATATATATAGTATAATGCTCAGCAACGGTACGTGGAACTGGTCTGGACCCAGAACTATTCGTGTAACGTTGACTTACCTATTCTAAATAATCTAACGCGAAAAATTATTAAGAGATGAAAAATATATTTATTAAAACAGTCTTATTGGCTTTCGTGTTCTCAGCTACAATGGGAACAGCCGTGGCTCGTGAATGCACTACCTGCAAGAAAAAGAGCACGACAAAGACTGCTGTGCAGTCGAAGGCCGCTGTGTGTAAAAGAGCACAGAGTACCGCTGAGCTGAATATAAACAACGTCCGTGCTTTGATTAACGGATACGGCAATATGTGGTATGACGGTAGTATTACTCAGTACCACATCCCGAAAGACGGTACTTCTACTCCTCTTTATTGCGCCGCACTTTGGATTGGTGGTACCGATGTCAACGACCAGTTGCGTCTTGCTGCTCTCCGTTTCGGTTCAGAGGGTGACGACTATTGGCCGGGTCCGCTTACTATTGACGGAACTGCAGATGTCACCATCGAGGTTTGTAACTACTACGACCGTCATTACAAAATTACCCAGGCTGAGGTCCAGTCATTTATGCAGATGTTTGATTACACTGCCAATCCTCCTGTTGCCAATGAGAAATATGACGAAGGTGCAATCTCTCAGGTAATTAAGGAATGGCCTGCTCACGGTAATTTCGCTAACCAGTCGTATTATTTGGCACCGTTCTTCGATGCTGACGGTGATGGCAATTACAATTATCAGAACGGTGACTATCCGTACTATGATTTTGGCAATGCTTTGTGTCCCCGTACATTGAAGGCCAACCTTGCTCCGGGTGAGAACTACAAGCCTTTCCGTACAATGGAAGACTCGCTGGGTATCGTCAAGGGCGGTCTTCTTTCAGACCAGGTTCTGAAAGGCGACCAGACTATTTGGTGGGTGTTCAACGATATGGGCAACACTCATATGGAATCTGGTGGACAGCCTATCGGTCTTGAGATTCGCGCACAGGCTTTTGCCTTCTCGACCAACGACGAGATCAACAATATGACATTCTATAGCTATGAAATCATCAACCGTTCAACCTATGAGTTGCGTAACACTTATTTCAGCCAGTGGGTTGACCCGGATTTGGGTTATGGTTACGACGATTTTATTGGTTGCGATGTAAAGCGTGGTCTTGGCTATTGCTACAATGGTAAGGATGTCGACGGTCCTGGAACGGGTTCCTATAGCGGCATTCCTCCCGCAGTAGGTATCGACTTCTTCCAAGGTCCTTATATGGATCCCGATGGTAAAGATAACCCCAAGATTGATATTGCTAAAATCAAGAGCAATACAAGCCATCCTTTCTACAACAAATTGAAAGACTATCTGCTGCCCAATGGTACGTATGATACGATCCGTCTTTCGGACGATGCCGACCTTTTCTATCCCGATGGTTGGTATTTCCAGCAGAACGACTCTGTTGGCAACTGTGCTATCAATGGTGTTAACTTCGGTAACAATATTATTGATGATGAGCGTTTTGGTATGCGTCGTTTCGTGTACTACGAAAATGGTACGAGCAGTATCAATGGTGAGCCTACCAAAGCTACCGACTATTACAACTATCTGCAGGGTTACTGGAAGAACGGTTCTCATATGAAATATGGCGGTAACGCTATTTCAACAGGCGTTTCAGATCTCAACTGCGACTTTATGTTCCCGGACGACAGCGACCCGTTGCACTGGGGTACTAACGGTGTTGTTCCTGATGATGCATTCCATCCGAATGACTGGACTGAGGTTACTTCAGGTGACAATGTGACTCCTGGCGACCGTCGTTTTATGCAGTCTGCAGGTCCTTTCACTCTGAAACCTGGTGCTGTTAACTATATTACAGTTGGTATTCCTTTTGCTCAGGCTTCTTCAGGCAATAGATGGTCGTCCGTTACGCTGCTCCGTGAGATCGACGATGTTTGCCAGGCTCTGTTTGAGAACTGCTTCAAAGTCCTTGATGGTCCTGACGCTCCGACACTTGTTGTCCAAGAAATGAGCAACGAGGTCCTTCTGTACATCACTTATGACAACCCCGCTTCGAATAACTATGGTGAGTCGTATGACGAAGAGGATGCTTCAATCTTGAAGTCCTATCCTGCTGAATCGCGTCGCTACAAATTCGAAGGTTATCAGATTTATCAGCTTGTCAACTCGACCGCTTCGATTACCGATATTGGAAATGAAACGAAAGCTCGTTTGGTCTATCAGTGTGATATCGAAAATTACTATGATGACACTTCGGCCAATCCGACTCTCCCCATAGCAAAATTGGTCAACTATACCTCCAACTCTTCCACTGGTCTATTGACTGGTAAGATTATGGTGGACGGCGCCAATGCAGGTATCAAGCACGTTGTTCGTGTTACCACCGACCTCTTCGCTAATGGTACAAGCACTAATTTGGTGAATAATAAAGAATATTATTACATTTGTGTTGCTTATGCACACAACCGCTACAAAGAATACTCTCAGACCGATCCTACCAAGCTTGACGGTCAGAAAGAGCCCTACCTCGCTGGACGTAAGAACGAATGGGGTGGAACTATCACACCTGTCACTGCCAAACCGCACAATCCTTCTTCGGAAAATGGCGGTACAATTGTCCAGGCTACCTATGGTATGAGCCCGAACATCACTCGTATTGAGGGCTTTGGCAATGGCGGCAATGTCCTTAAGCTGACTGAAGAGTCGATTATTGAACTTATGGGTGCCCCCGGAGTCCCCGGTAAGGGTCCTGGTGTTATGAGCGAGTCTACTACTGGTGGTTCGTATACTGCAACGATGAGCAATCCCTGCATCATCCCTCATCCTCGTTATGAGCAGAATGCCGGTCCTGTCAATGTTCGCGTTGTCGACCCGCTGAACGTCAAAGAAGGTCAGTTCCATATCCAGTTCACAGGTATTGACGACTCCTCTAAATGGGTTATTACCAAGGTCGACGGTACGCCTCTCTATGACAATGTCTATGCTGATACTGCTGACTTTATCATTGGTCGTTACAACGAGCAGCTCTTCCTCAACTTGGGCATAGCTGTAGCTATTACCAATCCTAAGCAGGTTGCCTCACCTCTCGAGGTCCAGAATAATAGCGGAAACATAACTGTGCTTGGCGGTATCATAAACGATGGTACAATGCTTTCCGCTTCGATGACGTTTGCAGACAATAATCATCAGTGGCTTACTGGTATCCCTGACAACGACAACTATCCGATCTACAACTGGATTCGCAGTGGCTCGCAGTTTGCAGAGAACAATGTCTCGAGTTTTGTTACCACATCAGGAGCAATAACTGGTAATGAGCCTTTCTTGGACGAAGACTACTACAAGATTCTCATCGATCCCAATACCCTTCGTTCCAACACTTTTGCCGTTGACAAGTTCCAGGCTTATGAGAAAATCCTTGCCGGTACTTGGGCACCTTACGGCCTGGCATCTACCCGCGAATACCATCCTGCATTCTCATTCCGCTACTTCCTCGCTGAACAATCTGTTCTTGATTCACTCCACAATCAGAACTCTTCGTTCAATAGAAACTACAACGACAACCTGCGCTACACTTTGACAAACAGCCGCAACAAATCGCTTATGTTTAACGACTTTGAAAAGCTGCCTAGTGTACGCATTGTCTTCACTTCTGACACCAGTAAGTGGACTCGTTGCCCGGTTCTTGAAATGTGCGACGACTATACTCAGTCGGAAGGCAACGCCCGTCGTTTCCAGATACGTAAACACGCTTCTATCGACAAGAACGGTGACACCGCCACCGTGGCTGGTGCATCTACCGATCCTGCAAGCCCCAACTACATCTCTGATCGTGGTATGGGTTGGTTCCCGGGTTACGCTATCAACCTGACCACCGGCGAGCGCCTCAACATTATGTATGGCGAGGATTCACGTTACGTCCAGTTCAATGGTCGCGATATGATGTGGAACCCCGTCAGCACAGTGACTGTCGGTACTTCCAACTATATAATGGGTGGTCGTCACTACATCTATGTGATGAATGCTATATCTCAAGACTTCCCGTACTACCACGTTGCACGCGAAGATTACTTCCCGTTCAACTACAAGGCTCCCTCGTATGATGCTGGTGTATGGGCTATGCGAATGCTCAAATCTCTTGATCATATCTTTAAGTGCCCCTATCCCAACACATCGGCCAATGCTCAAAAGATTACTGACTACTACAAAGAATTTAACCAGGGTCTTCTTAAATACGAAGGTGCCAAGTATGTTGTGCCAATCCGCGACTCTTCAGCCTTCCTGTTCTCAACTGTTTCGTGGGTCAATATGCCTATCGTGAACGAGAGCATCAACAACCCGAAGGACATTCCTTGCGATGTTACCATCGAGCTCAATGTTAACAACCGCTATGGCAAGTTCTTGGGCGACAACGGTACAAGACCCGAAAATGCCGGCCTCACTACGGTCAACGGAAACAATCCTATGTATATGTTCGAGCTTACCCCCGACATCGTGACACTTACCAATGTCGCAACCGGAGACAATGCTCGCCAGAGTTACAAGGATTCCATTATGGATGCCATAAACGTTGTACCTAACCCCTATTACAGTTATTCTACTTATGAGACAGCAAGCCAGTTGGAGACAAAGATTCGCTTCATCAATGTGCCGGGCAACACCACGATTACCATCTACACCATTGATGGCACGCTGGTCCGCACATTCCCGAGCACTCCTTCCAACACCACCACTTACGACTGGGATTTGCACAACCACAATGGTATTCCCATTGCCGGCGGTGTGTATCTGATACACTTCAGTACTCCTGGTATTGGTGAGCGTGTTGTGAAATGGTTTGGCACTATGCGTCCTGTTGATATGAGTGGTTTCCAGTTCTAATAATCATCAATCTTAAAAATTTTGACAGAAATGAAAAGAGTATTAAGTATATTAACTGTAATGATCCTCACAGCGTCGCTGTCGGCCCCGAGTGCGTTTGCAGGCAACGACAATCGTAGAGGTACGGCAGGAGCCACTGAACTTCTCATCAACCCTTGGGCTCGCAGCTCGAGCTGGGGCGGCATCAACACTTCGTGTGCACGAGGCATCGATGCTTTCTTCAGCAACATCGCAGGTCTTTCTTTCGTTGAGAAAACAGAATTCGTATATAGCAATACAATGCTTTACGGCGGCCGCAACGGTCTCGTTAGCGGTGCTTCGGTCAACGCCTTCGGTCTTGCCCTTCGTTTGGGCGATGCTGGCGTTCTCGGTGCATACGTTATGGCAATGGGTTGTGGTGATATTTATGTCACCACGCCCGAAAGCCCTGAGCCGGGTAGCAACGGTACCATCTCGCCGACTTTGATGAATCTTAACGTCGCATTCTCCTATTCGTTCACCACGTCAATCCACGGAGGTGCCAATATTAAGGTTATCACTGAGTCGACCGACAACGTCACTGCCTCTGGCGTCGCTCTCGATGCCGGTATTCAGTACCAGACTGGTGAAAACGACGAGTTGAAGTTCGGTATCTCCCTTAAGAATATCGGACCCGCCCTCAGTTTTGGTGGTACAGGTCTTTCCTTCACTACCGTCAACGATGCCGGCAACTCAATGACCGTCGAGTTCCGCGATGCAGAGATGGAGCTCCCAACCTGCCTCAACATCGGTCTTTCCTATGACTTCCTGTTCGAGAAGTGGGAACAGCGCCTCACTGTCGCTGGCAACTTCACCTCCAATGCATTCCTGCGCGACAAATTCGGTCTTGGTTTCGAATATTCGCTCCTCAACCGCTTCCAGGCTCGTGCAGCCTATGTCTACGAGAGAGACGTTTTCACCGCCGACCGCACTACGGCAAATATCGGTATCCACGCCGGTGCCTCTGTCATCTTCCCCTTCGGCAAGGAAGGCGACAAGAGTCTCTCGATCGACTATGCATATCGTAGCGAGACAAATCTCAAGGATTCGCACTCAATCGGTGCTACCTTCAAGTTCTAAGACTTAAGAGAGACATCATACTGAAAAGTTAGGAAAGGTCTTTTAAAGGACCTTTCCTACTTTTTAACACAATTTGCGACAACAAAGTATTCAATACAAAAATATAGAACTATGTCAGAAATAAAATATTATAGCGAAGAAGGTCTGCAGAAGCTTAGAGATGAGCTTCACCACCTGATCGCTTTCGACCGGCCTGCTGCCGCTGCCGCTATAGCCGAGGCACGCGACAAGGGCGACCTGTCCGAGAATGCCGAATATGACGCAGCAAAAGAGGCCCAGGGCCATCTCGAAGCCCGCATATCCAAGCTTCAGGACCTTATAGCCAATGCACGTCTGCTTGACGAGTCCAAGATAGACACGTCAAAGGTGCTCCTGCTCTCAAAAATCACCATCAAGAACACCAAAAACAATATGAAGCAGGTCTACACCATTGTGCCCGAAAGCGAAGCCAACCTCAAAAAAGGACTCATCTCCGTCTCATCGCCCTTTGCCCAGGCCTTCCTCGGCAAGCGTGCCGGCGAACAGGTAGAAGTCGTCGTCCCTGCAGGCACAATGCATTTTGAAATCCTTTCAATCGAACGTTAATACCCTTCATTATGGCAAGCATATTCTCACGCATCGTAGCAGGCGAGATTCCCTGCTACAAAGTGGCCGAAACCGACCATTGCCTTGCATTCCTCGATGTCAATCCTGTAGTCCGCGGACACGTGCTTTGCATCCCAAAGAAAGAGGTAGACTACATCTTCGACCTTGATGACGACCTCTTTGTTGAGTTGCACCGCTTCAGCCGCACCGTGGCTCGTGGCCTTAAAAAGGTCTGCCCCTGCATCAAAGTCGGTGTGGCCGTCGTCGGAATCGATGTCCCGCACACCCACATCCACCTGATGCCGCTCAATAACCCTGGCGACCTCAATTTCAGCCACCACGTCAAGATGGAACCCGCCGAAATGCAGGAGTTGGCCTCCCAAATCGCCGCCGCCATCGAGTAAAACAGCCGATTATTAGCAGTAAAACATCAATTGCCTTTGGAGACTTTCAGCCTCCAAAGGCAATTTTATTTTGCTTTGCCGCAACTGCAACAGGCATAAAAGCGGCAAGTGACCTCCATATCCTTGTATTTGGGCGATTGATATGTGAACAGATGCTGCAAGTAGAAGTCTACACTGAACATAGCTGAACTGGTGACCACAATTCTCGCAAATGTTATCTGGATTCCCGATTGTTTTCCTTTTTCCCCGTTTGCGTTTCCTTGAGTGCTTCTGTACATTTTCGGCTTTTTTGAGTCATTTGAACACTTGAAAAGATGGCGTATTCCTTTGAATCAGAAAAAAATACCCTGCAATTTGAACTGTTTGTGGTTCATCCAACAAAAAGAAATATAAGTCAAAATATTGCTATGTTAGAAAAAATTTGTATCTTTGCATTGTCTTTTGAAAGATAGAAAGACCGAAAGAAAGCGCATTTCGCCTTATTCCGACTGTGTAAATCTGGACAATTTGCACTACAACTGTAGAATTAGGAATAAAGGAGTTACGAGATGCTCCAATGGATTGTATTATATTCTGATACATCCTTATGTGGAGCGATTCAGAGAACCTTTATATTCATTCTACAGGGAGTCCAGACCCTTACACAGGAAGATAGAGACATAAATGGATGGCTCCACTTTCTTCGCTGTACAATAATAACTGATACGAGCCTGTCACAATAAAAAAACATATGATAGGAACAATCATTATTTTGGTACTGGCATTTATTGGATTACGCATTCTAAGAAGAGTATGGGTTGGTGCAGATGTACTTTTGTTAATAGTTGGGCTTGGCCTTTCTATTGTACTCTGGGTTACCAACGGATTCTGGACGGGTCTAATTTGCTTTATCGTGTACTTAATTGCACACGGTATCGTAATGGGATCAAATACAGAAGTTAAAAGAGGCAATCTTCGTTGGGAGTTCGAGTGTTCGAAATGTGGATATAACAAGGTTGATATTGTTGATGAGAATGAGTACGCTGTCAAAACACGTTGCCCTCGCTGCGGAAATGAAGAAATACACGGATTAGTACATTAAGAGCATTATTATCATCACATTTTACTTCAAAAAAGCCAATACACTCTTAGCAGGAGCCGATAATTATGAATTGGTAATATTAAAAAAAAACACATATATGGCACGCTGGCTTGTAGTAGTACTGACGGTAACGATATTTAGTAAAGCGTTAATCTTGGACGTAAATAACTCATAATAGGCGGCACCCGAAAAGCCTGCAATAGAGTAGGGGGAACTAAAAACTTTATTACTCATGGGTAAACTAGAAATTTCCAATGAGATGATGCAAAAGCTGGAGAGCCTGAAGAACTCGCTGAACTGCGGCAACACAGTTAACAGTCTGAACGGCAATCCCACCGCCTGCTCCTCGTGCTGGGGCGGCAGCTGCGCCAACGGTTTCACCGGTTGATGACTTCTGCATTAGAAGCGGAGGGCACCTTTATAGAGGGTGCCTTCCGTTCCATTTTGACAATTATGAACAATAGCGATAATTCTTACCAACTCTCACTTTTGGTCACTGAGCGGTGCAACCTGTGCTGCTCCTACTGCTATTGCGACAAGCGGCGCACTGCCTCTATGACATTGGAGACAGCACAGAAGGCCATAGACGAGGTGCTTACCACATATCCCGACAGACCGCTGCGTCTGCTGTTGATGGGTGGTGAGCCATTCATAGAGTTCGGGCTTATAAAGGGTATTGTAGAGTATATTCGCCAGCGATATCACGGCCGCGATGTGTTTGTGAAGACTGTCACCAACGGAACACTGGTTCACGGTGAGGTGCAGCAATGGCTTGCGGATAACCTTGATTTGTTCCACGCCAGCCTAAGTCTCGACGGATCGCGCGAAACGCACAACCGAAACCGTTGCGGTTCATACGACAGCATAGATATTGATTTCTTTTTGCGCACATACGGAGTCAATGCCGAAGTTAGTATGGTGGCCTGTCCCGACAATATGAACCACTTGGCAGACGACGTAATTACACTTCAAGAGCAAGGATTCAGGGTAAAATGTGTTTTGGCCGACGACTGCCATTGGGACCCCCGCCACGAACCCAAACGGTGGGCTTCACAGCTTTCGCATTTAGTTGACTACTATCTCACGAATCCCGAGCAGATGCCGTTCAATCAACTCTTGGAGTCAGTGAATATTATTGGCAGTGGTGCTGTGGCAGAAAAATGCCGTCCAGGATGTAATACACATTGTATTGGAGTTGACGGACGACTCTATGGCTGCCACCGTTGCACACCCTACTATAACAATGGTATATGGCGTTTAGATGATGAATCGATAGTGGATAGCGGTATGCTCCATAACGGATGTGCACAGTGCCCAGCACAGCCTGTTTGCTGCTCTTGTCCGGCGCTTGTGGCTTCTGTACAAGGTAACATCGAACTGAGAGAGGCAATATGTGCTTTGTTCAAGGTTACCCATCTGGCCAATGCTGTGTTGCTGGCACGAATGTTCACCGAATGCCCCAACCACATTAGACTGAGAAATCTTGACGACAACATCAAACATAGTTTAATCGCAGGTGCGCAATGCATCATTCAAAACCTACAATTATGACTGATTCTCGCAAAACAAAGAATATTTTTATAATCGTTACCAATCGTTGCAACCTGCGGTGTGTCTATTGCTATGAACAAGGGAAAAACACAGCATCGACCAATCTTGCCACGATGAAGCAGGTGCTGGAGAAGGAAATGCAGGATATGGAGTTCGACTCGTTCGACATAGTCTTCCACGGTGGCGAGCCATTCTTGGAATGGAGTTTAATGTGCGAACTGAGCGAGTGGCTGTGGAAGAACTATAGCCACAGGCATCTTCGCCTTATGGCCACCACCAACGGAACCCTGCTCAACGGGGAGATGAAGTCGTGGCTGACAGAGAACCGTGAAAGATTTGCTCTTATCCTCAGTCTTGATGGTGGAAGGGAAACGCACAACCGTAACCGATGCAACTCTTTCGACAGAATAGATTTTGACTTCTTCCTTCGCAACTGGCCTCGCCAGCGGGTGAAGATGACTGTGAATCCAGATGCGTTGCCAAATATGTATAATGACATTTTAGCCATCCGCGACATAGGTTTCCTTGTTAATCCCTCGCTGGCTATGGAGGTTCCGTGGAATACTGAAATTGCAGCTCCTGTATTTGCCGATCAGCTGGAACTGTTGATAGGGTACTACCTCGACCATCCTGACCTGGAGCCTTGTTCTATGGTCGATCTGTCGCCGGCCTTATTGGTTAATACCGCCAATATTCCACGCAACAGAGCCTGTGGTGCAGGATTCAATATTGTGGCCTATGATATGTATGGGCATCGGTATCCCTGCCATTCGTTTATCAGTGACTTCTCGCGCGAATACGACAAGGAGAAAATAGAGCAACTGTTTTGTGACCTGAACTGCAAGAATGGCTTGGAACTGAGCCCTGGCTGCAAAGACTGTTTTATCTATCCCCACTGCGAACCGTGCTATGGTATGAACTTTAGCCATCGTGGTGATATGGGACGCTTCGACCCCGCGGTGTGTGTCTTCACAAAAATCAGAGTCAAGGCCGCAGCCTCTATGTATACGCGGATGCTTGTGTCAGACAAAGACTACTGCCTGTTGAGGAAACTGAGCGACGAAACCAAACGAAACATTATTTTAGGTATCGATAATATTCAAAAACATTTAATATGAAAAAGTACAGAATGTCGATTGTTTCAGTACTGCTTTTTGTAGTAGTATTGGTTTTTGCTTATCTATGGCATCTCTTCACCAAACAGGATATCCCATTTCAAATGCTCTCTGCCTTGCTCGGGGCTGCAATTACGGTTATTATCACCAACCTGTTGCTCAACAGTCAGACCGAATCAGAGTTCGCCAATCAAAAGAAGACAAAAATATATGAGGAAAAACTCCGTATATATCAGGAATATATAAAATTGCTATGCAACATCGTCAAAGATAAAGTAATCAATGATGACGACTACACAAAACTGCAGTATCAACTGTCGCTTGTGGCACTTCATACTACGGACGAACACTATCAAGAGATAGTAAACCAAACGGAGGAGCCTCTTTCAAAAGGATGTCCTGTTGAAAAAACAGAGGAATCCTGCATTACGAATAATATGATGAACATAGTTCGTTGTTTTCAGATTGAACTATACGGCGACGGGAACACAAAAAAGAAGAATCAAACAAAAAGTGAAGTTCGTGGGTTCGATTCGATTGTCGCTGCGGCCAAACAATACAAGGAGAAGGGTGGAATTTGGATACACCCGTCAGATTCGGTGGCGGATAAAACCACGTGGAAAGAATATATGAAGATATGGGAGAAAATGGGGTGGAAGAAAGACGAAGGAAATGCCGAGAAAGACTATTTGCGCTTCAATCTGGAAAAAATGGGTTACGAGAGGGACAATAAAGGAAGGAGCAGGGGCAAGGTTTATGTCGATATCCTATTCGAGCTGACGTATGGACATTACATCATTCGCGCCAAAGGCACACCCCATTCAGCCGTAATGTTCCAAAACCAGTATGGAGGATTCAAAGCAGGCGATACTTGGTGGAAGGTGTTGGAAAGTCCCTTTTATGAGTTCGGGAAAATGACACTCGAAGAAACATTTGACTCGACCCCGGAACTGAAAGATAAGGTGGCTTGCTGGTTTGATAACTTGATTAAAACTATTATGGATTCAAGATCGAAGGGCGACACGGTTGAGCAAAACTGATCCAAAAAACATTTTTCAAGACCCACACGAAGAAAAAAACTGACATTTTGTCAGTTTTTTTATGCGTATTCCTGAAAAATACACAAGAAATACTGTTAAAAATAGGCCTATTTATAACTCGCTGATTCCCAAGACCAAATTCTTACCAAATTTTACCCAAATTCTTATCAAATTCTTACCAAATTTTACCATAGTAAAATTTAATAGGTTTTTAATAGGAATATCAAAAAACTGACATTTTGTCAGTCCCTATTCTTGAGTGGGAGGAATGCAGAAAAGTTTTGTTGCCGGTGTTGAGGAGGCAATAAAAAAG
>Ga0129306_1000240_pt1 | contig 95542 bp, 78 predicted proteins | sample P827metagenome_FD_94438 | JGI IMG/M metagenome (GOLD analysis project Ga0129306, IMG submission 94438) | Capybara group fecal microbial communities from Wisconsin, USA - P827 metagenome | ecosystem: Host-associated > Mammals > Digestive system > Large intestine > Fecal | place: USA: Wisconsin...
TGATAGCGTAAGCCTGTTGTAGGAATTAATAAATCAGAGATGACCCCAGATCTGGTTAAGATCAGAATTACCTGTTTATTATATTCCATTTCATTCAAAATGGAAACCTTCCGTCAGCTTCGCTTCCGGAAACCCTACATGCTGTAAGCACGCAACCTCCTGATTGCAGATCTATTCTTGCTTGTGCTTGGAGACTCTTTTAATCTGCCTGTGCCGGATAGTCAAGGCCGTAGCCGCATAGCGGTGCTTCGCAGCCTTGACAATCCGGTGCGGCAGATTTTTTGTTGATCAAGCACAAGCAAGGATGATCAGGTGCGATTGCACCTTATAAATGCTTTTTCCCTTACAGTCCCCAGATATGATTCTTTAATGCCGCTTTCTTTTTGATCTGAGGATACGGGATCGTATAGATCGGTATGTCTGCCAGTTCTCCAAGTTTCTTTCTGTTTTTTGCCTCGAACCTAAACATCTGCTCTGAACTGTATATCACTTCTTCAGCGCCAGCTGCGAGTGGAAGTTCCTCCTTTTGATATCTCACTAGTTCCAGCATGGATCCGCCGTTCATCTTATAGACCCTTAGTCTTGCCATCTTGTCTGCACCCTCACGGCACCACCCTAACGGCCTCGAACTCATCCGGTCTGAATACACATGGCTTACATGTCCTTCAGCACTACAATGGATATTGTCTTTTCGGTTCTGCACTCCGTTCATGATCGCTGTCCAATGGGATAGGATATAGTTTTTGGATGTCTCAACCGCTTTCTTTTTACTCTCGCTTTCTGTAAGGTCTATGATCAGATCGAAGACTTCCTCTGCCTTCCATTTGCGTTTCCCGTTTATCGCCCTCCAGATCTCGCTCCTTGCATCTTCTTTGGAATCCCCTAAGTGTGAGGTCGCTGCAAGGATGTATTTATGCATATGATATTTATCCAGGACGAACTTTGCTTTGCCGTGTACTTTTGCTCCGGATTCAATCCAATCGGCCCCGTCTCCATTTACATATATGCGTTCAAGAGCTTCTCCATCATAGGATTTTAAGATATATCCGTATACCTCGTCCCAAAGATTTTTGTTCCCTTCCGGGCCTTCATAACCGCCACCGAAATACTTTGCGTTCACAAGTTCATGCCGGTCATTATCGGCATTTACATCTTCATACACATACACAAGTTTTGGCATGTATGTATTGCTTCTGGAATTCTTTATATCGCCTTTCTGATCCAGATATTGCAGTGAGACATGATCCTCATCAGCATCAATGTAGAGGATCGGCACAGATCGTTTTTCTTTTAGGGGTTCTGCTTCCGGAAACTTGAGCGGATGCAGTTTTTCCATTACGGTTACCTTGCTCGCTATGACATTCTCATCAATGCTGACATTGATTCCGCCTTTCCGGTAACTGCTGTCGGCGGCCTCGTCATACATTCTGGCTATGGCATCCTCTGTATATCTCTGATCTTTTTCGAATCCAAGAAGACGATCAAGCAGATAACTTCTTTCACCGGTCTTTGTGTTCTTGAAATATGTTCGCTTATAGCGTACATCTCCCAGCGAAGTAGTCCTTGTGATCTCATCCTGTCTGATCACATACCAGCCGGGTCTTAAATTCGGATTATCATGCAACAGTCCATCATAGAATTCCCATTCTTCTGCAATGATTGATGTTCCCAGGCGGATCATCTCTTCTGTGACCCCATATACCATTTCTGCTATCTTAGTTGGGTCATCGGCATATGAACAGAAGATATCTTCTAATCTTTTTACCCCTTTTGTCTGAAACTGTTGTATACTATTAATCATGAAAGCACCCTCCTTTGGATTATGGTCTTGTTCAACTAAATCCTAACACAAGGACCCGGTGCTTTCTCTATATTCTTTTTCCTACAAAAACTTTACCCTAGCAAGCCCTGTTCAATGGCTCAAAGACTGCTATTTTCCCTTATCATAGATTCTCCGCCCTAATGATCTTATAACGGGAGCGTGCCACGCCCCCGTCATAGATGATCAATGAGAAACAGGTTATAACTCCGGTTGCTCGTATTTGGTAAGAACGTGCGGTTGATCACGTTTCTGTTCCTTTTCTTCGGCCACCTGCTTCTTGTATCTTGCAAGCTTCTCATGAACACTTCCCTGAACTTTCTCCTTGACCTGTTCACGCTTATGTTCATCCCACCAGCCTTTGAATTTTCTCCAGGCTTCCGAAACGAGCCTGCCAAGCGGTGTCTTCGGATGTTCTAAGAATGCATATCTCATAAACTCCTTCTGAGCTTCCGCTTCGACTTTGTTATCGACTTCTTTATCCAACTGTTCACTAAGATCCTCCAAGGTGTTTTCGTAAGCAGATACCTCAACGGCCGCATCCGCAAGATACGCATCCATTGTTGCAACCTCCTCTGCTTTCTGTCTTATAAAGTAATCTTTTGACCAGTCACTGTTTCTGCCCTTTTCTATTTCTTTAAGATTTTCTCCTTCAAAGATCTCCGGGTGTTCACTCATTTCCAGATCGGCAAATACATGCATTTTGTCCTGAAGCTTAGTTAATGATTCCTGAGTAAATACTCTTGACTTCGCAACTTGCTTTTCCATACCGCGTTGGTATCCTCTTCCGATAGGAAGCCCTACAACATGAGCATGTGGTGAATGCTCATCAAAGTGAACCACTGCCGATATGATCTTAAAGTCCGGTACAAGTTCTTCGAGATGCTTAAGCTGATCTTCGAACACCGGAAGCATCTGTCTTCTCATTTCCATCGGCTTATCATGCCAAAACTCTGCGTCACCGAGTTGAATAACAATTTCGGCCGCCACATCGTTCTTTGCGTTATCGGAAACGTATTTAAGATAATCATGTATCTGTCGATCGGCACGCTTGCCCTTGTTGTATTCTTTAAGGCAAGCGTCAAATTCTTGATGATATGCTTTTTTAAGATCATCAAGAATGTTATCTCCGCCTGCAAGTACGACAATATTGTCCCGACAATATTCGTCGCTTTTATACTGGCGGAGATTATGCTTGCTCGCTGCCGCCACTTTTTTAATGGTGGTGAGAGCATGCTTCTTGTTGGATAAATGTAATGTATACGAGATCATAATGCTCCTTTCATGATTGAGTATGGATTACATTTCAGACAACAAGAACGCCCCGCAGGGCCCTCAGAGAGCCCCCGGATAATGATGCGCAGTGTCATTATCCATAGGGGGTTATCGATTATGTCGTCGATGCTGCGCACCACATAATCGGTAAGCCGGCTCCGCCGGGCAATTCTGTTGACTGAGTTATATGACGAGCAGTTGCACTTGCTCGTAAACTGTTATCAGGGAAAGATCACCATCTGAAATCCGGATGCATACCTACAAGATCCAAATACTTCTGTCGCGATCTTTCACGTTCTTCCTCTGTCGGTGCCGTTTTGGATTTTGTGTATACCTCATGTCTTAACATCGCATCAAGTTTTCTTTCCAGCTCTTTTTTGATATATCCTTCTGTTTCATAAATATCCAAAAGATGAAACTGCAAGAGTTTTGTGAACAGTTCATTTGTTATCTGTACGTTTTTCATCCATATACCTTTCTGTCAAGACCGCAACAACGCAACCTGTTTAGATTATTTGCAACCTTGCATTGTTGTGGTCCGCAATTATTTACACCTTGCAATGTTGCGTCCTTGATCACTCAGTCCCCGCCCGAAGAGTCCAGTACCAGACATCGTTCATTCTTTTTGCTTTGATACCGAGCTCCTGTTTTGCAATTTCCATAGTTCTCTTCGATATATTCTCTTCCCTGGCTATGTCAAAGATCTCTTTGCTTGGAAGCATCTGATGCTTTAGAGAAAGTTCTTTCAGCAACTCCGCTGCGCGTTCCTGTTTGTTGACTTTTGGTACTACCCCGCCAAGAATCTCATCGGCAGTAATATCATAATCACCGATCCATTTGAATCCTTCTTCTGATAATTCAAATGCTTTGGAATGACCGAACGCGGCCAGATTGTTCTTTATCTGCACCACCGCCCTCATATCGGGTTCTCTCTCAATCCTGCCAACAAGCAGTACGCTCCTTGCAACTGCGTAAAAATCTATGGAGCCCATACCGCGATATGCGGCTTTATTGCCGGAAGCTTTGTTCATGTGACCGATAAGTACGATCGCACACTTATATTTCTGTGCAAGTGCTCCCAGGCGTTTTGTCATCTCTCTTGCTTCATTTGCTCGATTCATATCCATCCCCACGCCAAGGTAAGCCTGTATCGGGTCAAGTATCAGAAGCTTTGCGTCCGTTCTCACTAAAGCTTCTTCAATCCTCTCGTCAGCCATGGATAGTGACATATCGCTCTCATCAATCACCGAGATCCTGCTGCAATCCGCACCTGCACTTTCAAGCCTGGGCTTAACAGTATCGGCAAGCCCGTCTTCCGCTGTCTGATAGATAATATTGATCGGTTCAGATATGACCTCCTCACCCTCGAACAGTTCGCCCTTTGACAGTTTCGACGCAAGGTTAAGTACCATCGTCGTTTTACCGTCTCCGGGATCTCCCTGGATGATCGTAAGTTTACCGTACGGGATGTACGGAAACCAAAGCCACTCTATTGACTGTGTTTCGACTTCCGACATCCTTATCATTTTTAATTCCGCTTTTTCTTTATTCATTGTCCTTCTCTTTCTTTTCTTCATTCTTAAGGTCGTTAAGCATATCGGCGATCTTCTTCTGCTCACTCGGATACAGATGACCGTATGTGTTCAGAGTGACCTTGATATCCTTATGTCCCAAACGTTCTTTTATGATCAACGGCTGTACACCGTGGTTGATCAGATACGCGCAATGACTGTGTCTCAGATCATGAACCCTGATCGCCTTTATGCCCGCTTTCCTAATATGCCTTTTCATTGTATGCTGAATAGCTTCAGCAACTATCGGAAACAACCTCGCATCTTGCGGATGCTTATAAAGCTCCTTATAATAGGCTTTTACTTCATCAATAATGAAATCCGGTAACTCGATCGTTCTGATAGAATTAGGTGTTTTCGGCGCGGTTATGATATCTTCTCTGTGAAGACGATAATAGGTCTTGTCGATCTTCATCCGATTCTGAGCCATATCAAAGTCATTCATTGTCAATGCGAGTAATTCACCCTCCCGGATACCGGTCCAGAACAGGATTTCAAACATCACATAATGCATGGAACTCTTATCAAATGTATCGATGAATGCCTGATATTCCTCGTATGTCCAGAAATTCAGACTTCGATCATCTGACTTTCCCATCTTGCGTACCTTTTTACAAGGATTGTTCTGCAGACTATATATCCTCTGTGCATGATTAAACAATCCCGTTAACTGGTTCTGTATCATCCGAAGATACGCTTCAGAGAAATCATTCTCTTCTATGATCGTGTTCTGCCACTGGACAATATCCGCGGGAGTGATCTCATTCATGGGTTTGTCGCCCAGATAGGGGATAATGTGCGTCTGAACCATATACCGCTTATTCCTCATTGTCCTTTGTTTCAGTTCAGACGCTTTATCCGTAAAGTACACCTCCACAAAGGATGCGAGTTTCATACCCATGTTTGCCTTCGCAACTCTCTTATATTCACTTTCGTAATTCAAAGCCTCTTTCTTGGTAGAAAAACCTCGCTTATGTTTTCTCTTCTGTTTGCCGGTCCAGTCCGTGTAATAAAACGAGCATTCCCAACTTCCGTCATTCTTGTCCTTATATGCAGGCATCTTTCATACTCCTCTCTAAGCTACATAACCATAGTAACGTTCTTCGAAATACTTTCGAGGAACCTTCCCGGCAACTGTCAGGAATCCATTCTCTTTAAGCTCTTTATTCATCTTCTGAATAAGCTTATAGGAATGTCCCATTGAAACGCCGAGTAATTCTGCAACCTCAGATGCAGTGAGATAAATCTTTGTGTTACTCATGTTTCGCCCTCCTTTCATTATTGTAGCATCCTTGCTACATTCTCTATTATATGTAGCCTGCTTGCTACAGTCAAGTACTTTTTTTAAAAATTTGTAGCATAATGGCTACTTATGTGGTAAAATTGTAGTAAATAAGCGCATTAGGAGGATTAAAATGACTGTTGGAGAACGCATTAAGAAAATAAGAGAGATATTTGAGATATCATCAAACGAGTTTGCTGAACTTACCGGAATACATCCGGTTACCATCAGAAAATATGAAACCAATAAAACGAACCCCAGTAAAGAACATATCGATAAAATGTGTGCAACACTAAGACTTCCCAGGATCATTTTCGAAGGAATTCCTGAACAGTACACGGATTATGAATTCAGGGGAGACTTTTACCAGCAGCTATTTACTCTGTATGCAAGCAAGACCCTTGAATATAAGGATAAAGAGACATTTAAGCTCAATCCCGCTCTTGAAAGCCATATACAGATAAGTGTTGATGGCGCGACCGTACCGATCGAAAGCATAGATATCTCTGTAAGAAATCCAAACAGCATCCTTGCGGATGATTTTACATGGTTTCTTTTATATCTTGATATGCTTAAAAAGGCTTCCAAGATAAAAGGGAAAAAGCCTGAGGATATAGAACACAAGAAAAAGCTGGCTGAATCCGCTGACGAGATACAGCTTAAACTGATGCTTTCGGGACACAGCTGGAGACAATATATGAAGGGAATGGGAGATGAAGACAACGCATACGCGGAATTAGACCGTGTCCTGTCAAAATGCGGATCCTTTTATGATTATGTTTCAGGACTTGATGCACCTGAATCACTGCGTTTACGTCTTATCGAGAGTTTTGAGGATACCCGCATCGCTGAGTATGTCGGCATGAGTCAGTATCCTGCGGATGCACCGCGTGAGGATATAGAAGACTGGGTTGATAAGAAGATCGAGCTTATCGATCAATACAAGAAAGATCATCCCGATTATAAAAATGAAATCCGCAAGGAAGAGGACGCAAAACGGTCAAAACGATTATAGAAATGGTACTGTGGCGCGCAAAAATAGTACCAAAACAGTACCAGAGAAGTTTTTTATGAGCTTCACAACGTAAAAACAAGGCCCTCCGGAAAACCCGGAAGGCCTTATATTTACTGTGTTTTTACTTATTATTCGATGATAGATGCTACTCTGCCTGATCCTACTGTACGGCCACCCTCACGGATAGCAAATGTAAGTCCCTGCTCCATAGCGATAGGATGGATGAGCTCGATTGTCATCTCAATGTTATCACCAGGCATGCACATCTCTGTACCAGCGGGAAGGTTGCAGACACCTGTTACGTCTGTTGTTCTGAAGTAGAACTGAGGACGATAGTTGTTGAAGAAAGGTGTATGACGGCCACCCTCGTCCTTAGTAAGGACGTAAACCTGTGCAGTAAACTTTGTATGACATGTTACTGTGCCGGGCTTAGCAAGGATCTGTCCACGCTCGATATCTGTTCTCTGGATACCACGGAGAAGAACACCGATGTTATCACCAGCGTAAGCCTCATCAAGAAGCTTTCTGAACATCTCGATACCTGTAACGACTGACTTCTGAGTCTCTTCCTTGATACCAACGATCTCAACTTCCTCAGACATCTTAAGAGTACCACGCTCAACTCTACCTGTAGCAACAGTACCACGACCTGTGATTGAGAATACGTCCTCGATAGGCATAAGGAAAGGCTTATCTGTCTCTCTCTGAGGATCAGGAATATAAGTATCAACTGTATCCATGAGCTCCATGATCTTGTCGCCCCACTCACCTGAAGGATCTTCAAGAGCCTTAAGAGCTGAACCCTTGATGATAGGACAATCCTTGAAGCCGTACTCTTCGAGCTGCTCTGTTACTTCCATCTCAACGAGCTCGATAAGCTCAGGATCATCAACCATATCACACTTGTTAAGGAATACTACGATGTAAGGAACGCCCACCTGACGAGAAAGGAGGATGTGCTCCTTTGTCTGAGCCATAACACCGTCGGTAGCTGCTACAACGAGGATAGCGCCATCCATCTGAGCTGCACCTGTGATCATGTTCTTAACGTAGTCAGCATGTCCGGGGCAGTCAACGTGTGCGTAATGTCTCTTCTCTGTCTGATACTCAACGTGAGCAGTAGAGATTGTGATACCTCTCTCTCTCTCTTCGGGAGCCTTATCGATATTCTCGAAATCTACCTTCTCATTACCTGCAACTCTCTCTGCAAGAACCTTTGTGATAGCTGCTGTAAGAGTTGTCTTACCATGGTCAACGTGACCGATGGTACCGATGTTACAATGTGCCTTATTACCTCTTTCGAATTTAGCCTTTGCCATTTTTACTTTCCTCCTGAAAATAAATTGTCTTAGTTTTTTACCAATATCTCCCCATTTACTTAGGGGAAAGCTCGACTAACTTCGATTATATTAAATAATCTTCAGATTAGCAAGCATTTTTGTGTTTTTACTCACCCTTATTGCTTAATACCTTATCAGCCACGTTCTTCGGTACGGGCTCGTACTTCTCGAAGAACATTGAGTAGTTACCACGACCCTGGGTCTTAGAACGTAAGTCTGTAGAGTAACCGAACATCTCTGAAAGCGGAACATAACCTCTTACGATCTTGCCGCCGCCGAGATCATCCATACCCTCGATACGTCCGCGACGTGAGTTGATATCGCCGATGACATCACCCATGTACTCCTCGGGCATTGTAACTTCCACCTTCATGATGGGCTCAAGAAGCTGAGGTGCTGCCTTCTGCATAGCCTCCTTAAAGCACATAGAACCTGCTATATGGAAAGCCATCTCTGATGAATCGACTTCATGGTATGAACCGTCATAAACAGTTGCATGTACGCCGACAACCGGGAATCCGCCGAGGCAGCCTGCCTTGGTAGCTTCTTCGATACCCTCGCCGACTGCAGGGATGTATTCCTTCGGAATAGCACCGCCGACAACCTCGGAATCGAACTTGAACAGCTCTTCTCCGTTGGCATCCATGGGCTCGAAACGTACCTTACAGTGTCCGTACTGTCCACGACCGCCGGACTGCTTGGCGTACTTGTATTCCTGATCAACAGGCTTGGTGAAGGTCTCCTTGTATGCAACCTGAGGTGCACCTACGTTGGCCTCAACCTTAAACTCTCTAAGGAGTCTGTCTACGATGATCTCCAAGTGGAGCTCACCCATACCTGCGATGATCGTCTGACCTGTCTCCGGATCGGTATGAGCACGGAATGTGGGATCTTCTTCAGCAAGCTTGGCAAGTGACTCACCTAACTTACCCTGTCCTGCCTTGGTCTTGGGCTCGATAGCGAGCTCGATAACGGGCTCCGGGAACTCCATAGACTCAAGGATAACGGGATGCTGCTCATCACAGATCGTATCACCTGTACTTGTAAGCTTGAATCCTACTGCTGCCGCGATATCACCTGAGTAAACCTTATCAAGCTCTGCTCTGTGATTGGCATGCATCTGAAGGATACGGCCTACACGCTCTTTCTTATTCTTGGTAGCATTAAGCACATATGAACCTGAGTTCAATGTACCTGAGTAAACTCTGAAGAATGCGAGCTTACCTACGAAAGGATCAGCCATGATCTTGAATGCCAGTGCTGAGAAAGGCTCCTCATCAGATGAGTGACGCTCGATCTCATTACCCTCCATGTCAACGCCCTTGATAGCAGGGATGTCAAGAGGAGAAGGCATGAACTCGATGACTGCATCAAGCAGCTTCTGTACACCCTTGTTCCTGTAAGCTGTACCGCAGCAAACGGGTACGGCTGCACATTCACATGTGGCCTTACGAAGTACCTTCTTAAGCTCGTCAACTGAGGGCTCCTCACCCTCAAGGTATGCCATCATCAGATCATCATCAAGCTCACAGATCTTCTCTACGAGCTCCTCATGATACTTGTCGGCATCAGCCTTCATATCATCAGGGATGGCAACGATCGAGATATCCTCGCCCTTATCATCATTATAGATATAGGCTTCCATCTCGAACAGGTCGATAATGCCCTTGAAATCATCTTCCTTACCTATAGGAAGCTGAATAACGATGGCATTCTTACCTAATCTGTTACGGATCTGATCTACAGCTCCGTAGAAGTTGGCACCCAGTATATCCATCTTGTTGATGAATGCCATTCTGGGTACGTTGTATGTATCAGCCTGACGCCATACATTCTCTGACTGAGGCTCAACACCGCCCTTTGCGCAGAACACGCCTACTGCACCGTCAAGTACTCGAAGCGAACGCTCAACTTCTACAGTGAAGTCAACGTGTCCGGGAGTATCGATGATATTGATACGATGCTCGAGTGCACCTGCCTTGGGCTTGCAGTGATCCTGCAATGTCCAGTGACATGTTGTGGCTGCTGATGTGATGGTGATACCTCTCTCCTGCTCCTGCTCCATCCAGTCCATGGTAGCAGAACCGTCATGAGTCTCACCGATCTTGTGATTGACACCAGTATAATATAGGATACGCTCTGTTGTGGTGGTCTTACCCGCATCAATATGAGCCATGATACCTATGTTCCTGGTCCTATCTAATGGATATTCTCTTCCAGCCAAGGTTCTTTCCTCCTATATTAATACTAGAAACGATAGTGGGCGAAAGCCTTGTTCGCCTCAGCCATCTTATGCATATCTTCTTTTCTCTTGACTGCAGCACCTGAATTGTTGGCTGCATCAAGGATCTCGCCTGCAAGTCTCTCTTCCATTGTCTTCTCGCCTCTCTTACGTGAGAACATTGTAAGCCAACGAAGAGCGAGTGCCTGGCGTCTGTCAGGCCTTACTTCGATCGGTACCTGATATGTGGCACCACCGATACGTCTTGCCTTAACCTCGAGCATGGGCATGATGTTGTTCATTGCCTCATCGAAAACCTCGAGAGCAGGCTTGCCGGCCTTCTCTTCAACTCTGCTGAATGCGCCGTATACGATCTTCTGCGCAACACCCTTCTTACCGTCAAGCATGATGTTGTTGATAAGCTTGGTCACGATCTTGTTGTCGTATAAGGGATCAGCGAGCACATCTCTTTTCTGAATATGTCCTTTACGTGGCACGATTCTTCCCTCCTTAATCATTAGAATTAATTCATCGGTACTCACATTGTCCGTCTGCGGACTTGACTAACTGTGTTCGTGTCGTCTATCTGTAAACCGGATCTCCAACACTTAATTAGCTGTGGTACAAATACTGCCTGACCTTAAGCCGTTCTCCCTCCTGCATGCCGCTTTGCAAAAAATGCCTGCAACTTGCTGCACAGGCCCTCGCAGCGCGCTTATGCCCGGGGCGAACATCGCAAAACCATTATTTTGCGTCCTTAGGTCTCTTAGCGCCGTACTTGGAACGTGCCTGCTTACGATTAGCAACACCTGCCGTATCGAGTGTACCACGGATTATGTGATATCTCGTACCGGGCAGATCCTTAACTCTTCCGCCACGGATAAGTACAACACTATGCTCCTGAAGATTGTGTCCTTCACCGGGAATGTAGCTTGTTACTTCCATTCCGTTAGAAAGACGTACTCTGGCGATCTTACGAAGAGCTGAGTTAGGCTTCTTGGGTGTGGCTGTCTTAACTGCAGTACATACACCTCTCTTCTGAGGGGAAGACGCATCAATACTTCTCTTATGAAGAGAGTTGTAAGTCTTCTGAAGAGCGGGTGCCGTAGACTTCTTGACTCCGGCCTGACGACCCTTTCTTACTAACTGGTTAAATGTTGGCATTCGGTTTCACCTCCTATATATAGTACTATGCGCCTTTTAGGCATACAAAACGGCACGCCTTTTACGCATGCCGTTATAGTATATAGTTATGACGTATATTTGTCAAGGAAAAACTATTATTTCATCGATACTGTGGACATACCGCTGTCCTTATCAAAGTCTACGGTGAAATTCATTACTCCCCCATACTTGAAAGTTCTCTTGCCGCCTGCCGGCAGACCTTTCTTTATCGATATGAGATTATGACTCACTTTGTCTAACCTATATACTCCGCCAAGAACCTTACCCGTCGAGGATTCAATTATAGGCTTTATCCTGCCTTCAGAATCCCATGCAACAGTAACTTCGAATTTTCCCTTGCTGTAATCCGATGTATCCGTGGCCTGGAGCGTTATGCTGCCGGGCTTACCGGGTACTGCTCCAAGTGCCGATGAATAACTTACATACCAGTTTTTTCCCGACTTGGCAAAAGCCGAATAGAGTTCAATAGGCATACCGTACTTATTCTTATGTACAGGCTTTCCGCCATAATACGCTGCCCCTGATGACAGGCTTCCGTCAGAATTAACGAACACATATATTTTTCCTCCTGAAAGTTCATCACATCTGTCAAGTGCCGCTCTGTCGGATGCGGAAAGAGAAGAATAATCGTCTATGTCATAGTACGTCGTGGTATCCGTCATGACCATTCCGCTATACACCACATAATACTTGCTTCCGCTCTTGACGATCTTATAATCTGTGCTGTTGTCAACGCTTCCGTCAGGATTGATGAAGGCTTTTAAGCGTATATCATCGCTGACACTCTCATAATCATGTAAGCCCGTGACAGGCATTCCCTTCTTATTAAGGATAAGTATGTTCATAAGATAGCCGGAATAGGAAACACCGATACGTATATCTGCCGCCGTCTGCTGAATACCGTTATTGTACTTTACGAACTTCTTAATGCTTCCGTCCTTATTGAATATGACGTTTACTGGCTCCAGACCGTCCGGGCCGCCGCCTGAATAGCCGGTCATATCATATACCTCCGGATCAAAAGCCATCTGACCGTTAGCGCCGTAATAATACCACTTGCTTCCGGTCTTGCGAATGACATTCTTCTCCATTCTTCCCTTACCGTCAAAGTAGTAATATACGGTATTGCCGTCTGCAAGCTTAACAGACGTACGGCCTGTCGCAAATGTGCCGTCCTTCTTAAGAAATGCATCATATCTCTCAGAATCATATTCAAGAGTGGTAAATGCAGCATCATCCGTCACAGCCACTCCGTTATCACCGATCTTATACAGTTTGCCGCCTATCATGACCTTACTGTCGCGGATCAGAGCTCCTATCGGATATTGAGTCGAAGATGCATCATCATTAAAGTATACGTTCTTCTTAACATTACCGATAACGGGCAGTCCACCGCTTCCGATCTGCATCTTGCCGTTGCTGTAAGTCTTAGGCGCATTTATCTTCTTATACCCTGCTAAAGCCGCACCGGTCTTGGCATCAAAGCAGAAATAATATGTGCCCTCAGGATAATGCTTCGCGGTAAATGAATCCACATCCATGACAGTCAGTCCGCCGGCTTCCGCATCAACAACCTGCCAGCCTGTGAGGATGTACGGATCGTACTTGCCCGTTTCCTTATCCTTCTCACCGTTAACCAGATATAATTTGCCCTTAAGGGTAAAGCACATCCCCGCCCCTAATACAACACCGTTATATGTATAATATTTCTTGCCGTTTAAGGTTATCCATCCGCCCTTTATTGTTCCGTCCTTGCCGACTGCATAAGTTGTTCCGTCATAATCTACAAAAGCAGGTCCTTTCGTATCCAGTGTATGGATATGACGGCCTTCGCATACTGTAGAACTGTCTATGAAATAAAGCTTTCCCTTATACGGCTCGGGACCGCCTGCCGGAAGATAATAATCATCTCCTATCAGGAACTTGCTGCCGTTGTAGTTGAAGATTCCCTTGCCCAGTTCACCGGACTCATTCTTTATAAACACATACTTGGCACCTAACGCTGATGTAGACGGATCCTGTATGAAACCGCAATCATTGGCACGCATATTGGTACCGAGGATTATCCTTCCGGCTTCTCCATCGTATATATCGCAGACATACTTCTTTCCCTTCCATGTAACAATTCCCTTGGTGGTATCGCCGATACGTCCCGTTTTGGGATTCAGCCAGTAAGCCTTACGATATTCCTCCCTGTATACACCCGTGAGCAGTTTGCCGTTCTTGTCGGTATGATAGATCTTCAGCGGTACATCCGCATCATCATACAGCCACATGTTATTGACAAGCTTGTATTCCTCACCGTCTTTATAATAGAACACTACTCCGTTGGCAGGCTTACCTGCCTTGGCATATTTGGTGTATACCTTAAGATATGTTCCGCCCTCCGTTTTTGTCTGATAGGGCGACAACTCGTATTCATCTGTCTGGACTTTGCGTCTTCCATATGAATCAAAGAGATATGTCTTCCCTTTGATGACCATATTGCAGCCCATGACCATGCAGCCGTTCTCGTTTGCATAATACTCATAGCCATCAGATGTGACAAACTGATTCTTAAGCGGTACGCCATTTTTATCGGTAAAGTGGAGATTGTAGTCAGCTCCCTGATACAGTGTCTTAAGCGGGATAAATGCATCATCCTCCGCGTAGATATAGGAATCCTCATCCGGCCTGTAGTTATAATACGTTTTCCCTTTAACGGTAAAGGTCGAGGCAGTATTGAGCACACCTGTTGCATCATCAAAATATCTGACCACCTTCGCATTCGATGCTTTTACCGGCTTATCCATACTGTCAAAGAATATGAATCCGCCCTGTTTGATACCACCCTTGAAGCAATACAGATTGCCGCCAATGGTATGTATCCCGTCATCGAGAAGGGATGCGGGCGGGAGCGCCTCAAAAGACCCTTTTGCTTCTCTTCCGTCATCCATCATAAGTCCGTCAGCATTGACCCATGTGTATCCTTTTCCTCTGCCTACCCACTGCGACTTAACCCTATATCCGGTCACGGGATCGAAGTAGTATTCCTTATCACCGGAGGTCACCCATCCGGTCACGATTTCGCCTGACTTATTGACACACATATATATATGGTTCTCTTCGTCGATCTCGATTATCTGCTTGTCCGATTCTCCCTTGACAAGCACTCTGTCTTCATTAAAGTAATATCTCTTCTTGCCGATGGTCACGATCGTATTCTCTACGAACTCACCCGTCGCCGGATCGGCATATACGATATACAGCAATTCCTTAGACTTAAGTACGGCATTACCTGTGACCGCAAGCTTAAAGCTTTCTCCTCCGGCAGGTGCAAATCCCATCAATCCGGTAAGTGAACGTCCGTCCTTGATGTAACGTTCCGCTTTTCCACCACTGTTTACCACAAGACCGTCCACCGTAACAGTGGTCGTGATCAGCTTGGTTTCATAGGTCTCTGCAAACGCGCCGAACTTAGATGCAGTGACAGTGACAGTAACCTTTCCGGGACGGGTAAACTTAAGAGTGGCGGTGGCCTTACCGGCACCTGCCACAGCCGAAGTTGTTATTTTTGCTTTACCGGTGTCATTCCATGTTGCTGTATTCCCATCGCTTACTTTCCAGTCGATATCTCCGTCAAATTCCTTATCAAAAGATACGGGTATCTCCACAGAATAGGTATCTGAGACCATCTCGACGGCAGTAAACTTCTTATCAAACTTAAATGTTTTAAGCTTCTTGTAATTACCCTGGAAAACCGAAGCATTGAATTCTTTTGTCAGAGGGTTGCCGGAAGCATCCAGCCCCGCACTTGTGGCCTTGATTGTGGCTTGCCCCACCTTAAGGGCTTTCAGATTGCCCTGCTGATCTATGGACAATACCTTGGGATTACTGCTCTCCCAGACATATCCCGTATCATATGCATTGGCGGGCGATACGGTACATCCGAGTTCGACTTCCTGTCCTACAGGAAATGACAAGCCCGTCACCGTAGTCGGATCCATTGACGGCTCGGCCTTCATATACAGCTTCATCTCCTTGACAGGCACCTGAACCGGCACTGTGACCTTTGTGCATATGGTTCTTGTATACTCATCCGCAAGATACTTATCTGCCGTAGAAGCAGGCTTATGATACAGATAATAGGTGTATTTGTCCGCATAGAGCTCATCACACTCTGCTTTATGCTCTCCGGTCACGGCATATGTATATATATCCGGTCCTTCCAGACCCTGTAAGCTTACACGGTCATAAGCATCCGATACTCCCGTAAATACCACTATACCGTCATTTTTATCCGCAGCGGTAGCAGGAGTGATCTCATATGTAAGGTTCTCCGGTATCTCACCGACATTGACGATGAGGTTATTAGACATATGCTCAATATTATCGGCGGTGCCGAATACTGCCCACAGCTTGTATGTACCGGGTGCCAGGTCATCAAGATCGGCAAGTACCCTGTTATGCTTATAATATGCTGCAAGAGCGGCATAATTCTCATCAACGGTTCCTGTCAGTTCCGGATAAGAGTCACTCAGTCCGGTCCTAACACCGAATTCATTTATGGGAGCATCCTTTATATCCGCACCGGCCGAATCCTTGACCTTCTGAATCCTCATGTACGCACTGGAATACTCGGCTTCAGGCCTAAATGATATGTATTCCATATCATCGTCATCATCTATATAGATACCGATCTCCCCCGTGGCACTGCCGCCCAGGAGCTCAGCATCCTCCTTGGTATCTTCGATGATGTCCTCAGGCTTATATGCATTCTCACTCACTGTGGAATCTGCCTGCTCCGTGAGCTCATCGTCCTGAGGCTCAGATATCTCACCTTCATCCGATGATGAAGTCTCGACATCCTCATCAGTATCAGTCTCGGACAGTTCGTCCCGGTCATCCGATACTTCCGTATCTGTCTCAGACTCGATCGCCTCATTTTTGCCCTCATCAGCGTCAGATGCGGGCTCTTCGCCCACCTCTGCATCAGAAGGCACTCCTGTCAGCTCGGATTCAATCTGCGTATCCGAGTCCGGCTGTCCTTCGGTCTGCGCATAACCGGGTATGGCGGGCGCAAACGTGCTCACCACCATGGCTATGGAGACCATCCAAGTAATGATCCTCTTTTTCATTTCTTCCATTCCTCCTTAAGATTCTCCTGTATCTGTGATATCGTATGCGGTGCCACTGCCCCGCGCGCCTTGCTCGAAGCACTCATCTGCGGCCGCACCGTCTCAGTCACAACCAATATGCTCTATGATACCACATACTCCTGCTTGTTGCCATATGGATTACGCACTGTGCTCGTGTTCAATCCCGAGTCAATTTCGAAAGGATTGCCGGGTCATAGTCATACGCCTTGACACTATACTCCTGTGGGAGTATAGTTGGATTGAAGGCAGTTGTAACACTATCACTACGCATAAGGGCACAGTTGCCCGCCAAGTAATGCTTGATCAAAGTGACTGCGCTCACAATACAGGAGAAACATATGGAGATGATGATATATCACGGATCCACGGATATAGTGGAAAAGCCCTCGTACGGCAAGGGGAGAGGAGATAATGATTACGGCCGGGGATTCTACTGCACCGAGTACATTGATATGGCAAGAGAATGGGCGGTGGATGAGAACCGGGACGGGTATGTTAATAAATATACTATAGATACGGACGGACTCAATATACTCAGGCTGAATTCACCGGAGTATTCCATCCTGCACTGGATCACGATCCTGCTTAAGAACAGGTCGTTTGATCTGGAGACGCCGTTGTCAAGGGAAGCATACAGATATCTGTATGACAATTTCTCCATTGAATTGGAAGGAACGGATATGATCATAGGGTATCGGGCTGATGACAGCTATTTTTCTTATGCGAGTGACTTTGTCGATGGGACCATATCGGTATCACGATTGTCTATGGCGATGCACTTGGGGGAACTGGGGGAGCAGGTATTCATCAAGAGCAGGAGCGCATTTGACAGGCTAATATTTATTGGAAGCGAACCGGTATCTGCAGAGGAATGGTACATAAGGAAGTCTGAGCGGGATACCAGAGCGCGTAATGCATACAGAAGACTCAATAAGGCAGCCTATGTCCCGGGCGAACTGTATATGGTCCGTATAATAGATGAGGAGGTGAGGGCTGATGATCCGCGCCTACAGTGAACTGTACTTAAGCAATGCACGCAAGAGACTGGCCAACAGCTTTGATTATGCAGTATACACCTTGGGATATTCGCTTGAAGAGTATTATGAAATGTTCTTAAGAAGTGGTATCGCGAGCAGATTCGAGCGTGGAGAACCGCGCTATGTAACAGGAATGTCAGGTATTGAACTGGCTCTGAGAGTTATAGAGACATATACCGGTAAGTATGAACTTAAGGAACGTATCTACTCGGACGGTAAGAGCCCGGAATACTGGGTGGGATGGGCACTGGCATATTATCAATGGTATAGCGCATGCTCATTTGCCGGACTGCAGTCAGAGATACCTGTAGAATCGATACTCCTGATGTATGATAAATATCATGAGATGGATATCACGCACTTTGTGGACAGGATCAATGAACTCAGGCAGGCCGACCGGCTTCACACCTATCTCAGAATGTACAGAGAGAGATGCGGCTTCAGTCAGAGTGAACTGGCAGAACTTACCGGTATCCCGGTCCGCACGATACAGCAGTACGAACAGCGGCAGAAGTCCATCGATCACGCGAGCGCAGAGTATGTGATCGCTCTGGCCAATGCCCTGAATGTCAAGCCCGTGCAGCTGATGGAGAATGCGGGATGATTGTCTTTTTCTCCGTATTTCAAACATATGAAAAAGGCGGGAGACTGACTCTCCCGCCTTCTCAGTCCGCCTCTGCCCGGGGCGAACTGTTGCTTATTCACTTATTGCTGATCCTCCGGATTATCCCGGTTGATCATGCCCTGATCTCATTACGGTGAAGGTATCGAATTCGGGTCTTCTGCGCCCATGATAAAGTCTGCAAGGTCAACGGTTATCTTCTGATTATACTCAGTCTCCAGACCGTTTAAGCCGACAGTCCTGTAGCAGACATAACCCGTCAGGTTCTGCTTAACCCATGATGCATAGGCCTTCTTCTGTTCCTTGGCAGTTCCGACCTGTGTACCGTTAGGATCATAATATCCGTCATTGTTCTGCTTAAATGTACCTTCGCTGAGCATCTTAAGTGCATACCATGAGTTGGCACATACAGCCTTATCCTTACCTACGGCGATCCACTGATCATCTATCCAGCCGTTAGCAGCGCTGCAAGGCTTGATATTGATCTTGTCAGTTGCTGCCAGAACAGTCTTGGTCTTGGCTTCAGCCTCAGTCTCAACCACAGGATTTTCCACATAGAACAATCTCTCAAACGCTCCGGTATATCCCTTGGTATTAACACTCTTTGTAAAATAAGCATCACCTACGAATACTCCGCCTTCATTGCGCATCCAGTTCCTTATTCCTGTTCCGTTGGTGACTGTGGGTACTGCGAATTCTGCACCGTCCACATCCGTGATCTCGTATTTTGTATTGCTCCAGGCGGCTTTTGCTGCAGGAGGATTGACAGCCTTGACATTTATCTTGGTAGCTGCTGCCTTGGGTGTGAAATTGCCTTCCTTTACCGTTCCTACAGTTGCATAGAATGTATATGTGCCTGCAGGCATACGGTCAAAGTGTACTACAGATACATCATTCACATCTCCGCGGTTCTCATGATCCAATATCTCATAGAAATCGATCGTGAACTTACCGCCGTCAGCGAGCTCCATAACCCTGCCGTTAAGCTGGAGCATGTCGATGTCTTTGTTATGCTTGAAGTCTTCCGGAGTCTCAGGATCTTCTATATACTCTCCATTGATCCCGAGTGCCTTAGAGAATGCGTAGTTATCCCATATGTCATTGCGGACCATCGTGATCCTTACAGCAGCCTTCTCGCCTGTACCCGGCTTGATATCAGCTGCCTTGTCCACCGTAAAGGTTACCTTATTGGGATTCTTGGCATCTTCCATCTCCGTGCTCACAAAATCCAATGCATTATAGATTGTCTTCTTGTCTGCCTTGATCTTATATGCCTTGGCTGCAGCAACCTCGCTGTTAATGACCGTATATGTATATGTTGCCTTTGTTCTGCCCTTTGTCTTATCCGTTACCTTTATGACAGTCTTGGGCCCAGTCGGCATAACGGCGTACTGTACATAGTTATCATCGCCTTCATAATCGGTCATGACTATCTTACCGCCCGTAACCTTGACGGTACTTGATATCATACATGTATCATGGTAGTCCGGATTATCCCATTTATTCAGGACATCCTTCTTCTGCTCATCATCCCAGTGATAGTCGCCGCATCTTACACCTGCCACATATACATATATGGGATTGACAGAAGTACAGGTATTAAGGAATCCCGTAAATGCCGGATCCTTATCTTTGGCATCTTCATCAGTAAGTCCCTGCCTGTGCAGCGGATCATCTGTCTCTGTGACATTGATGAATGAAGTGTCATATCCACCTTCCGTAGAGCATGTATTATCCTGTATAAGGACATTCATCTTATAGCATTCATTCGCATTATCGATCTTGAACTTAAGCGTCTTGGCCTCCTTGCTTCCGTCAGCCATTGTCACAGTGATGCTCACGTTACCGGGCTTAACTTCTCTTATCTGACCATATTCGTTAATAGTCACGCCCTTACCCTTAAATGTCACCTTATCGGTGATATCATTGCCAAGTTCATCATAGACAAGTGTATTGGCCCACTTAATGTCATTGGAATAGAACTTGTATTTTGCCTTTATGTTTTCTTCCGTTATGGGCGAGTAACCGACATATCTGTCCTGTCCTTCATCCCAGAAGCCAAATACGATCTTGGCAGGAGCAGCAGTCGAAGTGGTGATGGTAACAGGATGGTCTGAATATGCCCAATTACCTCTGTAGTCTGCAGCCGTAGCCCTTATCGTAAATGTATTCTCATTACCGATAACAGCCTTGGCATCTATCGTGACTGTTCCCTTCTTATTGATAGATATCTTGCCCTTAAGGTATTCCGGTACATCGTATAATGACCATTCAACCTTCTTGCTGTCAGGTGTTCCGACTCCGAAGTATCCGTCATACTGACTCACTTTTGCCTTAAATGACGCCTTCTTGCCTGCAGGCTTATATACCATATCAGGTGCAGATATCCAAATGTCTTTTATACTGTCAACGATATTGATATCCATGGTCGCCGTTGCAGATACTGCCGAACCTCCGACAGCATATACGACAACCTTATACTTACCGGGCGCAAGATAATCGGGCTCTGCGTCTTCATAACCGCCCTCTCCGTCCGGTATGCGCCTCTCCTGAACGGTATCAAGCCATATGATCGAATCATCATCAACCTTAAGATGCCAGTTCATCGGTTTATCTTCTTTGATATTATTCGGATCATTCCATCTGTTCCAGTTGCCTCTGGGTTCACCGTATGAATCATACAGTTCTACCCTGTCGATGATTCTGACTGTTGTTGCTGCAGAATACTTAACTGCTGCTATATCGACACTTTGACCGACGTATATCTTCTTGGGTGCTTTCTTGGTAAGCCCAAGCTTGGTCTCATACAGATTATCCTTGGTATGAGCAGTTATAGCAGGATCTGTAGTCTTGGTACCCGGCCCCTTAGTACGCCTGTTATAGCCGTCAAAGTAAACTACGGATACGGTTACGTTGTAATCCTTTCTCCATCCGTTCTCTTTATCCCTCGGTTCATCCGTAACTTTAAGAGTATAGTTCTTGTTCTGAACGGGTACATATGCCGTTACGGACTGCTTGAACACTTTAACTACTTCAGGATCTCCGTCTTCCGGTTCTTCAAGGTATTCAATACCATCGTGCCATGTATATGTAACTCCGTCTATAGTCTTCGTACACTCTTTGCCAAGATCAGTCTCGGCCGTGATCTCATAGAACATACTCTGAGTAGCCTTAACCTTCTTCGGAAGTGACAGGCTTAAGCCTATGGCCTGATTGGTGCTGAACTTATCATTGGCCTTAACTGTAGGCGCATCCTTATCCTTAAGCTCATCCGTGAATGTGATCTCATAGACAGAGCTCTTTAATTCGCCGTTCACGAAGAAAGCAAATGTTGCCTTACCGTCCGGCTCATAATTATCCAATACACCTAAGTCATATACATGGATTTCCTTGCCGTTGCAGCTGCCGAAGTTTATCTCTTCTCCGGGGATAACATTACCATCTGTTACAGTAACCAGACGTGCATCAACCGTATACTGATTAGCACCCTTATCAATCTTAAGATTTAAGTACTTAGATGTATTATAAGGAACCGAAACCTTGCCATCCTTATCGGCTTCCTTGAGCTCAACGGAAGTGATCGGAGCACTGAATGCTATGGTAGTTGCATAGGTATTATTATCATATGCAGCCTTAAGATTAAGTGACTTACCCGCAAGCTTAAGAGCATCACCCGTTGCGCTGAGTATGCCGCCGTCTATGGTCACACCTTCTCCTGCAGAGATTGCATCATTTCCGTTCTTAAACGTAACACCATCCGTTACGGTTACAGGCTTAAGAACTCCCTCAGAAACCTTAGAACCGCTTACCAGATAAGCCTTGAAAACATCATAGTGAACAAGGTTGTACTTATTCTTATATGAGCCGTATTCCTCATCACTGCTGTTTGTCACTTTAAGGAATGTCACGGGCGCAACCGTAGCTCCCAGTGTAACTGAATCCTTACCGGTTGTCTTAAGAGTATATTCTCCTGTCTTAACAGGACTTATTTCCTTACCCGAATTGGCTGCATCAAACAGACTGACTTTACTCAGCGTATTGTATCCGTCCGTAGACTTGATGCCGATGACAACATCGGAACCATCGGGAACATATGTAACAAACCGGGCATCTTTAGTATCTTCAGAACCCACACTATAAGTCAGATCATATGATTTAGCCCCGACTCTGGCTGTAATATCAAATGCACCTACTGTCGCATCATTGTTAAAGTAAGCACTGCTGTTTGCTCCAAGGTTGACCGTTACTTTTGTAAGTTTCGTCACATTGGGGGTCATAGTAATGCCGAATCTTGACCAGTTATCCCAATCCCCTGCCAAGTAATAAGGTATCTTGAACACTCCGCCTTCCGCATCATCAGGATATATGATACCTGTGGGATACTCAGCAGGATAGTTTAATACGATGGTCGGATCCTCATCACTCTTAGGATGAGCATCATTGATCCTGTAACTTATGGAATCAAGCCTCGTCCCGTCAGGTACGGTTACCTTGAATCTGATGGACGGAGCCTCCGTTACCATTTGCTCGATATCTTCATCCCAGATTTCTGCGCGATAGCAGTTATCCTCTTCTGCCATGTAGTAATATACTACATCTTTGTTATCAGCACCCTTCTCCTCAGACTTAAACACATTGGAGATGGGATTATTGTCATCATCCTTGACATCAAAGTCAAATGTCACACCCTTGGGATCCTTGATCTCAACCTGCTTCATGGGCATCTGAGTACGCATCTCAAAGTCGCCCACGGATATCGTACCTACAGTACCTTCTCCGGTCGGCTTGTGCTCATCCGCAGACTTAAGCATCCTCTGAATGGGATAGATCGTGCCTTCTGCTTCATCCTGTATCACTACAGGGAATGTAGAGATCGTGACATCATCGTCCTTATCTTCCGGAGTCTCCTTATCATCATATTCTACAGCCCACCACCAGGGAGCCTGATCCGCTTCATAGGTCTTATAGAGCACGCCCAAGCGTCTGAGTTCGCCCTGTCCCATCTCTTCAAGCTTATCAGGATCAATGGGATGATAATTGGTTCCGTCGGTCGTCTCTTCTACGATCACCTTGATCGGACCGGTTCCCTTGTATGTATACTTATTCTCCTGTCCGTAGACAGCTATAAGTCCTTCAGCAGGAGTAAATCTGTATCCGGGCTTTTCCCCGATCGGACTTAAGTCGAACACAACATTATCAGTTCCGTCCGAATTCTTAAGAATGGTAAACTCAGAGAATCCGTCGGTCTCAAATTCAAGTTTTCCATTCTCGTAAGTTGCATCAATGATATTGATCTTGTCACCATGCTCTCTTGCGATCTTATATGTGGCTCCTTCGACTCCGGGATAATTGAACGCTATGGTTACGGGATCTGCTTTTCCATTCTTATCCTTATCAAATTCTGTTATTGCATCTGTCCAATATCCCTGATTGGTGCCCTTGGATACTGCCTGACTGATATCGATGGAGATCGTCTCAACAGCCGTCATCGCTTTGACATCGGCTGTAGCCTCAGAATCATCCGCGTAATTATCAGCATCCTTATGCTTCGTTGACAGATCTTCATCTTCAACGGTTATCATGAAGCTTCCGCCCATGTTCGGATCATATTCAGCACCAAGATCATCGGCGTAATCAACATCACCGACATTGGTTCCGTTTAACGTCATGTATCCGACATCTTCAGCATCGACAGAGGCTATTGTATTACCAATCTTCTCAACAACACCGTTAAGATGGAAGTTGGAGTCGCTCATTGTAAAGTCAAATACACCTACTTCACCCGGTTCCGTCGAAGCGGCTATTGTATATGCATTAAAAGTAAGTCCTGTTACCTGATATCCGTAATCAGGTACCACTTTAAACTTATAGTCCTTACCTATCTCAAGCTGATAATTGGCATAACCCCTGGGGTTTCCGGCCTCATCAAAATCGCCTGAATGATAATGGGGATCATCTTCATTATATGCTTCATCTACATAATCCCGATTGTTACCGTCTGCATCGAGCAGGAAGATCTTACAGTTCTCAACATAGTTATCTCTGTCCTTGTCTTCCTGTCTGTAACTCCAGCTTAAGGATCTTGTATAACTGAATACAAAATTGAACTGATATGATTCTTCATCTGATATATCGAACGTGTATGACCAAGCATTTCCATCCTCGAGAGTCCCAAGGCTCTTGAAATAGTCATAGAGATCGATCGATTTATCGTGACCTGTTACATGCGCTCCATCCTCGAAGACTTCAATAAATCCGGACTGCAGATACTTCTTAAGTCCTGCAGGAATAGAAACGGTCATGCTATCTGAACCATTGCTCGGGAATGCCGTCCAATTCTGTGTGACTTCGTTCTCACCTTCTTCAATAGCTATCGGAGTCGGATCGTCATCATTAAAAAACTTAACATTTACAGTAGGAGTCTTATCATCCGGGAAAGCCTTTCCTTTTTGAATGTAAACCTTATACTGTCCGTCAACAGGTGCCGGGTCATCTCCGCCGCCGCCGTTATTGCCTTTTACAACCTTGATGTAGACCTTTAGGATTACATTTTTGCCTACCACATCATCAGAAAGAGATAGTGTATATCCGTTTCCGCTCGGGCCTGCATCCATGATCGCATTAAGATCACTCTCTGATAACTCATAATCTTTTTCTAAGGCATAACTGCTGCTGCTGCTGAGCACCTGTATACTACAACTGTTTGTGTCAGATGTGTCATATATCAGAGTATTTCCGGCAGTCTGAACCTTTATGACTACGGATTTTGCACCATTAGGTATCGCTGCTGCATTTTCAACGTTAACAGCAGTCTCACCGTGATATACATTCTTCGTTTGATTCGGATTGATGGTGATAACTTCGGTCCCTACGGACTCACCCTCTTCATCCTTGAATATATATTCCAGAGTCATGTTATCTGCCTCGATGTTAGAAGCCGATTCCAATGCAAAGAAAAACTTAGGTGTAGCTCCATCACCCAGCATCTCAGCCGCATCGCCCTTATCCTCAACCACGACATCTTCTGCAGCCGCAGCATCATCTGCCGCACCTGCTTCTGCACTTTCCTGTACATCGGCATCGTCAGCAGCATCATCAGATGCTCCCTCAGCCGGTACATCTGCATCTTCCGCACCGGGTGTCGTCACTTCATCGACATCACCGGTTGTAGATACTATGGCAGTATCCTCAGCCGCAGCCTCACTGCCCTCAGGCAGTTCCGCAGCCATTGCGCCTATAGTCGGCATATAAGACACGATCATCACGAGGGATAATAATCCCGCAATGAAGCGCTTAGTACCGCTTAAGCGTCTGTTCCTCTTCTTCTGCATACTTTGTTCCTCCTATACATATATTACTTCAGCCAACCTTTGCCTTACTTCGATGTCATATTACCAAATAGCCTATAGAATCAATGGTTACCTGTTCCTTTAGGCTATCATAAAACACATGATATATCAATAATTTTCAGACTAATTCGGTTATTTTCTGACTTTAGTCTGACGCTCGCCCCAGTTTCGGTCGAATCGCGTAGGACTAAGCCCGCTAATCTCGCACTTTAGTCTGACGATACCCTACTTCACCAATGTCAGGTCCAGCCTGGGCGATGCATAATACTTATACTTCTCCCCGTGAACGATACAATACTCATACACGGTGGCAATCAGCTTCTTATCCTTAGTATACTCGAGCAGATAGATATCCGCACCGAGCGCCCCGTACTTCTCCACATATCCCTTGAAGAACGCAAGATCCTCCTCCGAAGCCCTGCCGAAGCTGTCCTTCTTATTCCAGTTGATCTTCGAGAACACCGTCTCCTGATTGATGCCGTCTATCACATCGCTCCAGGCACCGCCGTGTGCGCAGTAAGCATCCATAAACGCATCTCCGCCGTTAATGATGACCTTAAGACCCGTAGCCTTAAGTCCCTTCATGATATCCGTCAGGCCGCCCAAGAGCCCCGGCTTCTGCGCACCCTCAACCTCCTGGAAGTAGTACACGTCACAGTTATCGACAAAATATCCGTCGATTCCCTTAGCCGCAAGCATCGAAGCCAGACCCTTATGTCCCGAGCCGGAAGCCCCGGAATTCCCTGACTCCCAGCCTGACGCTTCTCCCAGGATGAACTCCTGCCACCGCGGATCCGACACATCTATCCAGACCTCATCCTCCCAGTTCTCATACACTCCAAGCCCAAGGTCCTTATACTCATCATAGTATTCCCTGAAGTTTTCGAGCGCACCCACATTGATATAAGAGTACACCTTATGCCCGGCCGCCCTGAACGCCGCAATATCAGCCGCATCGATATACTGCGCATCTATGACAACCGTGTCATAATCATACAACGCCTCCATCGGTCCCTCGTAGTTAAGGAACACTCCGTACTCCCACTTATCTACGGTCACATTTATCTTCCTTGCATGTCCGCCGTCTGCCGTGGATGCCGTGATCACCGTCTCTCCCTTGCCTTTGGCCGTGATCACTCCCTTGGCGCTTACAGACGCCACCGAAGGATCAGCGCTCACATAGTTGACGGCCGAATTCACCGAGAACTTCTTAACACTGTTATAGAGCTTGGTCAGAGGATCGTTCTTACCCGAACTGTACGCCGCATCCGCATAGTCGAGCATAGGCTTAAGCGTCACGCTCTTAGCGTATGCCTTGTTCGTCAGACTGAGCGCCGCACTGTAGTCTTCTCCGTCTTGTACCAAGCCGCCTGTCTGTTTAAAAGCAAGTGCTCTTGCGGTCGTATATATCGTCATCGTACACGCCGCCTTGCGACCACCGTAAGCCACGGCTGTTATCTTGACACTTCCCGTTCCGACAGCCATTATCGCAAGTGACTGTCCGGGACCCGTCCTGACGGTTGATGTGCCGACAGCCTTGTCACCGTCAGCAAGTTCTCTGTACTCAAGCCTTGATAAGATCCTTATCTTGGCTGCCGTACTCTTCTCCGTTCCCACGCTTCCCGTATCTGTGACAGCCACACGCACTTTGGCCGGATCGCTCACCGTCCAGATCACGGTCTTGAGGTCATCCTTCGCAGTGATATTGCCGTATACATCGGAAGGCGTAAGTGACGGAGTCAGTATCTCATATCTGTTATCTGAAGAAGTATATCCCTCATATGAAGAACCTGTACTGAGTGATACCCTGGTCTTATCAAGCGTTATCTTGCTGACCGGCGTATATACATCTATGGTTATCTGCCCGACCACGGTCATATTGTCGGAAGAAGAAGCATATATGACGGCTTCACCGTTAGATACGGCCGTGATCTTGCCCTTATCTGATACGGCAGCAACAGATGTATCGGAGCTTCTCCATTTAACTTTCTGATTACCGGCCTTCGTCGATCCGTCCGCACCGAATACGGAAGCCTTAAGACTTAGGCTCTTACGAAGAGCCAGTTCCTTAGTCGTTCCGGTAACATCGGTCTTGCCTGACATAAGCCTGACAGTGCACGCCTCTTCGCCAACGCTGATCTTGCATGTCTTCTTATAGTGCACTCCCTTGGTGTTCGTCCCGAGGGTGTATGCTTCCACGATCGCATATGTACCTGAAGGCGTAGCTTTTTTACCCGTAACAGTGATCTCTTCACCGTATGCTTCGCTGATGCTCACATATTCGCTGCCGGAAACGATCTTCCACTCTATTCCTTCATCCTTGGCCAGCTTGCCCTTGGATGAGATCCTGATAAGCTTGGATGTGCCGGCGCTTATCTTGATATTCTGAGTGGCCGAGGCTTTATTGAGGGCTATGTCTATCGTTGTATCCTTCGTATCAGGCGTGACGGCCACATCCATCTCACCGCATATGTACTTCTCCGGATCATTCGGATAACGGTCCGTCGTACTGTAGGCACGAACTGTCACAGGGCCTTCACTTATGCCCCTGAGCACACCCTTACTGTCGATCTCGGCTCTTCCAAGTCCCGGGATCGTCCTGTCATCCGTAACTTCCCATCTTACAGCCTTGTTGGCCGGAGTCTGCTTCTTGCCGGTCACGCTCGTATAGCCGTTCACGACGGCTGACATCTTAAGCGTCTTGCCTACGGTCACACTGTCTGCACCCTTGGCTCCGGTCACCTTTATGCCGCTTACGGGGCTTCCGACCTTGACGGTACACTTGGCCGTCTTGCCGCCTCCGTCAGCTCCCCTGACGGTGATCACGGTCTTACCCTGACTGAGTGCCGTGACAAGTCCCGTCTCATCCACGGTCGCAACCGAAGGAACCGAACTCTCCCAGATGACCTTATCACTTGCCATCGTGGGAGCTATTGATGTCACTGACAGAACGGCCTTATTGCCCGTACCGAGGTTCAGTGACTTAGTATTAAGTGTTATGCTGCTGACCGGTGCATATACAGTGATCGGGTATATGACCGTACTTCCGTCAGTCTCATTGATGAGCTTTATCTTGACATCACCCACGGACTTGCCCGTTACCTTGCCTGCGGAAGTCACGACAGCGATCGAAGCATTGTCACTCTCCCAGACGACTCTGTCCTTAGACTTATCATATCCCGCAAGAAGATCTCCGGGCTTAAGGCTTATGGACTTGCCGAGAGCAAGCTTAACCGTATCCGCCTCAACAGCCGCAGCAGCCGAAGCCGTAATGTCTCTTACCGTGAGTTTATATTCGGCACTTACGGATCCGTCGAGCACTGACTTCGCATAGATCACGACATCGCCTGCTGACAGTGCTGTCACATTACCCTTATCATCCACTCTGGCCTTGCTTGTATCGGATGAAGTCCACAGGATCTCATCTGATGAGTAAGCAGGATATACATTGGCCTTAAGTCTGATGCTCTCTCCTATATTAGCCTCAGCGCCTTCATCGTCCACGTTGATATCGATACTGCGCGGTGCTCCTCCGAGGATGGTTAAGCTGACTTTCCTGCTAAGCGTCGGATCTGCAACGGAAACCGCCTTGACGACCGCATTGCCGGGCTTGAGAGGTTCAACCTCACCCGTCATGCTCACTCTCGCTACGGAGTCATCATTACTGCTCCATATGACTCTTTCGTCGGCATCATCAGGCGAAATGACTGCACGTAAGTGCATAATAACCCCAATTGTACACTCTGCGTTACCCTCGCTGCCGCCCTCCGTCAGAACGGTATCTCCGTCATATATATCAAGAGTGTCGGGCATCGGTCTAATGATATCGATGATCCTCTCTGCGCACAGCTCAGGCTTCTTGGACATATATGCCTTAAGCGTCACGGTTCCCGGTCCCGTACAGGTAAAGCTCCAATCCGCTGCATCCGTGACCGGATCCGGATCTGATGACGTCAGTGTCCCGTATTCTCCTCCGGATACCACTTCCCAGCTTACGGAACCCGCATCCGCATCTGCCGGGATAAGCGTCGCCTTAAGAGCTATGACATCGCCCTTGCGGGCAACAGTAGGAAGAGAGGCATCAAATGCAAGCCTGTATTCCAGCCACTGCGCATACAGCTTGGTATTCTTATAGACATCGACTATCGTATCGGCGGTTATCTCTTCTCCGCCATATGCCTCCGTGAACCATCCCTTGAATATATAACCGTCCTTGACGGGCTTCGGAAGTTCACCGTACGGCTCTCCGTTAACGACTCCCAGAGTGATATTCTCCATCTTGCCGCCCTTGGGATCAAAAGATATCTTATATGAATAAGGCTTCCACTGGGCATAGAGAGCGAGGTGTCCGCCCTCTTCGCTCACGAGGTTTTTAACCTTCTGCTTGGATGCATAAGAAGTACCCGTTCCGTCAGCTCTGGTATTCCATTCCTTGAAGTCATAACCGGCTCTTAAAAAGTCTCCTTCCCTCAGCTGCCCCTCTGTCCCGTAGACAAAGAAGCTGGGTTCCAGTCCGATCCCGGGATATTCCGGTATGTTACCGTAATACAATACCGTATAATTGACCCCTGCATATCTGGCATAGAAGGTCTTATCGCCCGATTCATTTTCCGATATGCTATTCTTGGCGGTATTGTAGCCTGCATCCTCATACCATCCCATGAACTTATAACCCACGGGAGGCGTCGGATTTTTAAGAATGATCAGGTTACCGGCACTGTATACAGACGGATTTGCCGGACTGTTCGTCCCTTCTCCGCAGTTATATGTGATCTCATATTTATTGCCGGGTCCGAGATATGCATACAATACCGAACTTACGGCTGAGAATTCCCCTCCGCTTCGTCCTGTCGCATTAGAAGTGATATAGTATTCTACGGTTTTATTCTCCGTAAGATTTCTGAAGGAATCATCCGTGAAAGTATATCTTGCCCTGCCGTCCGACACAATGGTCGTCAGCTTCTCCTCATAAGAGCCTCTCCATACCTGATATGATTCTGCGCATGAAGCCGCATTCCATGAGATCGTAACCACGCCATCATCGTCAGTCGTAAGCTCAGGCACGGGTGCAGCCGGAGAACATGACAGTGTCACGGACGAACTCCTGCCGTCTATGGTCAGCGTTATCGCGGCTTCTCCCACTCCGACGCAGGTCACTTTTCCATAGTTATCTACCGTCAATATCGAAGTATCGGACGAACTCCACCTGATATCCCTTATGTCCGCACTTGTCGGAGTCACGCTGTATCTGATGGATCCGCTCTGTCCCACATTGATCATATCAAAACCAAACGGGGATTTTAACGTAACGGAGACCACCTTATTGATCACTGTCACCGTACATGATGCTGTCTTCCCGTTTGCGGTCGTTGCCGTGATCACGGCACTTCCCTTCTTGACTCCCTTAACTATGCCGTTATTTACCGTGGCAACCGAAGTATTGGAGCTTTTCCATGTGAGCTTCTTACGCGTGGCATCGGCGGGCAGGATCGTCGATACGATCTTGTATTCCTCACCGTATCCGAGCTCGATCCCGGTCTCGGAGATATTGCCGTCAAACTCAACACTGTCGGGATATATAATATCCGGAGAATCCACATTGTCGGTAAATGCCTTGATCCTTAGGTTGGCATTGTGTCCGTTTCCGGAAGACTTACCGTAATCGATCCAACCGTATTGGCTTTTTACAAAACTCTGCCCGGGTTCACCGTGAGCAACACATTTTATCCAGTAATCCGCTCCCCACTCGGAATAAATCATCGGTTTGGACGAAGCCCCATCCTTGCTAAGCGTCACAACAACGGAGAATTTCGTCCCCGGCTGAAGGTATACGGCCTGCGGAAGCGGAACCGTATAGTATCCGGGATAGATTGCGGAACCCGTAACAGAGGCACTCTTCTGTCCGCTCTCAGGATCCAGATCATCCGTCAGATCGGTATAGATATCGACCGTGTATGTGAAGTTGGAGCCGTCGGTCGCAAAAGAAGCCGCCTTCAGTGATTCGCCTCCTGTACCGTCTGCAGAATGCGCGACGAACACATTAGCTCCTTTCGAATAACCCGAGGAGGCATTTATGACAGTACCGTCATATTGGTAATTGTTGTCATAATTATCTGCGGTATCATATTCTGCTGCTGTTACATTCGGACCGATGGTAGACTCATAATATGACATCCAGAAGTATCCGTAGTAGCTGTCCTTGTATGCACTGCTTGTCGTCCAGCTGTTACGGATAAGCCAGGCACCGTTTTTCTCCGGAGTTCTGTTAAACTTACTCTTGGAAAAATTGTCATCCCAGCCGACTATGGTCACGGCATGGTTGGTCCTTTGCGCTCTTACCGACGGAAGCAGATCAAGATCCGTGGGATTATAATATGCATTGTCTGTCGGATCATAATAAGCTCCGTATTCCTCTCCTCTTGTGCCTGCTGCCTGGAAACTAATGCTCACGGCTCCGGTCTCTTTGACGAGAGTCTTGATCAGATCCACATCGGGCTTATTATCCGATGTATAATAATCAACATTATAGTAATTCTTAAGATGTGCAGCATCCTCAAACGCAATGGCATTCGAAGGGGCGGGCGGGATATAGTTACGGTCGGTTGTCACCGGATACGGAGCCAGTTCTTCATCTGTAGCTCCCGTCCACGATGCCAGTATGTTCTGAGCATATCCGGTATTGCCGCCTGCATCTATGTAATTTTCTTTGGGGTTGGCATTGGAATCTCCTTCCAGTCCGCCCAGGGGATCGTTAACTGTATGATATGAAAAATATGTAAGATGCAGTTCGGAGAAATCGGCATTATCCATTCTGCCGTCCTTCATCATATTGATCTCTGCCAATGAAAGTGCGGAATGAGCCCAGCAGGACCCGTAGGGATTCTGATTTCTCAATGCAGGAAGATTGGGTGTTACATAATAACTCTCCGAAGGAGCAGAGAGCATCTCCACGGCATTTTCAGGAAGATCATGGACACTCTGAACGTCCAGCGGAACATCGATATAACCCGTGGCCATCGAAGGGAATTCTTCGTCAGTTTTCGGATCTTTTGATATTGGGTCTTTTGTTGATGTCGGATCTTTTGTTGAGGACGGATCTGTCGCAGTCGGATCTTCAGTGCCCGTTTCGCCCTCAGGTGACGGGTGGTCGTCCCGGGCTTCATCGATCTCTTCGATCTCATCAGACTGAGAAGCATCGTCTTTTTCCGTATCGAAACCTTCCTCACCGGACACGGAATTATCCTGCTCTTCTTCGCTTAAGAGCGCAGAACTGTCCTGCTCGTCATCAGATTCAGCCGGCTGTTCCTCTGCGGCGGACGAAGGCTCATCCGCAGCGAATTGAGGCCCTTCTGCAGCGGTATCATATATTGACGCAGTCTCATCCGGTTCTTTGGCATAACTTTGCGTAATACCCACAGGGAGTGTTGACGCAGCCAACACTCCCCCCATTATCAATGCTATCAGTCTTTTGATGATCGGTCTTGCTCTCATTGGTATGCTTCTTAGCCTTTCACCTGTTAAATATATATACCGGTCGCAATATCAGTCGCAGGATCCGAACGATACGGATCCTGCTTATGACTGCAATAATATGACTACTTCATGCTCTTGGCAGTAATCTTGAATGTATAACTCTTGGTGCCGCCGTAGGGCTCCAGTCCCTCGAATACGACCGTAGTCGAGCCGAGGTACCTGTTGTTCTTAACGGACTGTATCTTGTATGTGCCTGAAGGAAGCTGCTTACCGCCAAGCTTAAGGACGAAGTCGTCCGCATTCATCGGCACGTTATAGCCGTTGTTGTATGAAAGCTTAGCCTTGTTTTCCTTACTTATTGAGACCTTGGCCTTGCTGATGTCATTGCCGGCGGGCAGGATCCTGTATACGGCGCTTAACTCAAGCGGAGCTGACATAGTATTGTAGCCGCTCTTGGGATTCTTATCCGCAAGGACCTGCACGGAGCTGATCACTTCTATATATGTGCCTGCAGGCACCACATCGGTTGCGGGGATCTCCTGACCTGCAAATCTCTCGTCTCCATTCTCAAGAGTACAATCCTCGCCATACCTGTATTTGGTCTCTATGACGGTGACATCCTTGTTCTTGCCTGTTGTCAGATTCTTGCCGCCATCCGTGAATACGGGTGTTACCTTGAAGTAATTCTTGCCTGCCTTCTTCTTGTATACCTTATCCTTAACCGACATGGTCACATTGTCTTTGGTGAGATCAGCCTTGGCTATGAAATACCAGTACGACTGTGAGCCCGTATAATTTCCTTTACCCTTGATGGTTATCGTGGGCTTTGACTTAAGCTTCTGGTATGTAAACATATTGTCCGGATCCGGAGTGAAAACGGTATCATTCTTGTAGCTTAAGGTGTAGTCAATACCTTCAACAAGGATCTTGTCATCAGATTTTTCTTCCGTTCCTTTGTTATCAGTTATCGTTACGCCTGATACCCTTGCTCCGCCCTTGGAATAGATCGCATTATGACCTTCATCCACGGGGGTACATGTATACACAAACCTCTTTGACGCAAATCCCTTGGCAAGGTCACATGCCTTGACATTTACAGTCTTTTTGATGGTGCCGGTATAATTGCCCTTCAGCTTAAATATGACATCAAATTTGCCCATATTGCCGCTGTGGCTGATCTTCAGATCATAATCATGTCCCGGGGCCAATGCCTCTTTCACTGCGTTCTTGCCGCTTCCTGTGACAGTATAGAGAGTTACTGCATTCCAACCCTCTGCCTTGACGGTCTTATCATCCTCATTGAACAGCCTCTTGTCGACCTTATTGCCGGACTCTGCAGAATAGGGTGTGTCTTCATATTCTACAGCCGTCTTAAGACCCGCTACCTTAACTTTGGATGCAGGAATACCCGTTATCTCAAATGTGATCTTCTTATCGCCTATGTACTTCTTATCATTGGTGCCCTTGATTCCGGTCCCGTGGATAATGGCCGTATATTTGCCGGCATCCGCGGAATCACCGACTGCCTCTACGGTATAATCGGTACCGTATTTAAGAGGACTTGTCGCCTTCTTTACATATACGTAAGCAAGAGGCTTCTTGGTATCGTCGCTGTTATCAAATACATGCTCCAGATTAACTTTACCGGTAGGTCCGTAATAATACTCCCTGTCTTCTATGACTGACACGGTACCGTTATGTGCGAGTTTGATAGCCTTGCCCTTGGCATCTCCTGCCTTAAGTGTACTTACCTGTACCTCGGTTGTCGTATCGATGACCTTGACAGTCACATATTCGGTCTTAGGTTTATCAGTATCATGAGGAGCGAAATCCTTGCTTGTTCCGTCAGCGATCTTAACCGCATATTCCTTGCCTGTCTCAAACTTGGTCTTCTTGGGAGCGGAAGTGATCTCGGTAAATTCTTCGCCGGCCTTTATATAATACTTCGCAGTAAAGTCCTTGCCTGCGGCAAGTTTATGCCCGTTAAATGATACGGACGGAGTGACCTTACTAAGCGCAGTTCCCGGCTTAACTGCCACGATAAGGTCCGATGTAATGTCGGCAAAATCAATATCCTCCGCGGTAATATCAAAATACAGAGTCTTACTGCTGTTATAATCACCCTTGCCCTTTATGGTGACTGAGGGACGCTTCTTGACAGCTGTATCATCAGCTGATCCGACATGGATATTGTTGGAATAGCTCAGTGTATAGTCTCTGTTCTCGGCAAGCAGTCTTGTCCCGTGGAAAACATAGATCTCATCACCAAATGTTATCTTGTCGCCTGTGTAAGTATAAGAAACACCGGCAAATTTATCAGTACCTGAATGAAGGTCAATACCTACAGAGTATCCGGCGAGCGGCTGCTTCTCAACGTACGCATACCATATTCCTTCGGGAATACCCGGCAGGTTATATGTCTCTATCTCCGCTGCCAAAGCATCACGGATCTTAGCCATGGCAGGATCTGAAACATCCCCCAGACTGTTCTTCTCATCCTCCTGATTCCACTTATAGGTTACCGTCTCGACCTCACTTTGAACAGGCTCGCAGTCCTTACTGTATGCCAGAGCCTTAATGGTCATCACAGACTTGTCGATCGTGATGGCACCTGCATACTTCTTTGTAATGCATTCCTTGACGGTTCCTGCTGTCACTGCAGCATCATATGCAGCCTTATCAGGGGCGGCCCCGTTAAGTGTATAGTATATCTCTGCCCCCGGTATATTGGAACTTATGGAAGCAAGTGCATATTTCTCTACGAAGAGATTTCCGGTTTCTTCTTTTGCTTCGGGTGATACCGTGATGACGGGCTTATTAAGAGAAGGCTTGGCCACGATCTTTATCTTGGCCTCGGCGTGGGCAGCTTCATACTGTGTTGTGGAAGCACAGTCAACTCTTATCGTGACTTCATCGCATACAGCGATCGCAGTCAGATCTCCCGTATCGGGATCAATGGTTGCAACACCTGCAGGAGTGACTGAGAATGTCTTATTGCCCATTGCACCCTCTACGGTCACGGGCATGGTCTTGCCTACCGTAAGTGTATTCGTGGCAGGTATTATCTTAATATTCTGAAGGCCTGAAGAGATCGTGAACTTCTTAGTCTGCTGGCCCTTATATGAGCCTTTGCCCGTAGCATAAGCCGTTGCTTCTCCGAGCTCTTTATTATCCGTGTATGAGGCTGTGAAGTCAGTGCCTGCCCTAAGAACGGTATCATCTGACGGATCTTCAGTTCCCTTGGTATCGGTTACCGTGATGGCCGGCTTGATCTCCTTACCGCCGTCATAAGGACAGATATCATTTTCAAGAGTCATCACGAATCTGTCTGATGAGATGTCCGTCTTGACACTCGAATTCTTGACAACGAGTCTGCTGTCACGAGGAGCTTCGGCAAGGTTAGTATACCCCTTAGTGCCGTATGTTCCGTCCTTATACTCGAACATTTCCGGTATGGTGATCTTGGCAGAGTTATTGATCGCATTCGGAGTCATTATATCTTCTATTGCATTGGCTGCATTGAACATGTATTCATTCTGCGCATCCGCTGATGCCGAAAGACCGCTTAAGTCACAGCCGCTAAGATCCACGCTCTTAAGCTTGGCACAGTTTTTGAACATAAGCCCTGCTGCCGTAACGCTGCTCATATTGCATCCTGCGAACTTAACTTCGGCAAGCTTGCTGCAGCCGCTGAACATTCCCTTTATCTCGGTAACACCGGTGAAGACCACTCCGCTTAAGTCAGCCCTGGTAAGTGCTGTACAGCCGCTGAACGCATATGAAGATGCAAATTTACCGGGTTTAAAGCTGACACCGCTTTCGATCTTAATACCTGTTATCTTGGTATTGCCCTTGAATACGGGTATTGCATCGCTTCCATTCTGAGCATAACCCAATACGGTATGGCGTTCGATACCGCCTTCATATGCCGTGGCAGGCACGGTCACATCAGCTGCTGTACCCTTATACTTGGTAAGGATTATGTTTTCATCATCCGTGTCAAATTCATAATCATTCTGCCATGTAGTATCAACCCATACGGAGCAGTGTTCCACAGCGGTCGCGGTGCTTACTTCTATGACTGCCTGCCCGTACTCGTGAGCAGTTACATTACCGTTGTCATCTACGGTTGCAACGGTCGGATTTTTACTTTCCCAACTAAGCGGTGTACCTTTATTGGATGTGGCATTGATCTTGCCGGAGTCATTGGGTCCTGTAAGCTTAAGAAGTTTCTTATCAAGCGTGATCCTCTCTACATTACCTGTGTGATCAGAAACATCAAGCTTGCGCGTCTCTTTTACAGTGATATCAGAATAGTTTTCTGCAAGCCAATACTCGACCTTGTTTTCATCCGGCAGGAATCTTATACCGTATATCTCATAATCCTTACCTTCTTCGCTCAAGGCGAGAGATGAGTCATTCAACTTAGTTGCTGCATAACCGCCTTCTACATTCTCTTCAAGGATATAGATATTGGCGCTGTCGTTTATGAAGATAAACGTTCCGTCAGATGTCAGTGTTGCAAATGTTCCATCAAAACTATTCCATCCGATCAGAGTGAGATCATAGACTTTTTCCGATACACCGGTACCGAATGTGTACTTCTTGACGCACTTATAGTCATCACCAATGTCATGATCCGCATCTACATACAGGATATATTCGTCCATGCATACAACCGGCGAATATTTAGCCTCGATCCAGCCGGCATCTGAGTACTTGCCATTGCCGTCATCTACTCCATAGATCACTGTTCCGGTTGATCCGTCTAATTTCCAGTCGTCTGATTCCTTTCCAAATAATGCTGACTCATATTCCCCGAGTTCTTCACGTGTTCGAAGAAACAGAGAATGTGAACAGCACATCTCAAAGTAATGACCTTCGTCGACCAGGAGATCGTCATTGAATACATCCACATAATAGTAGTTAGAGCCAAGCTTAACTCTGTTCCAGTAGTGTCCGAGTGTTGCACTGTAGACTATATCCGTATGTATGCCCGCCTTAGTTGCAAGATCCTTGAATGCAGCAGCATATCCTTTGGTAGTGGATGATCCGGTTACAAGCACGGCATATGCGGTGCTTTCCGTATTCGAACTTCTTCCGTACTCACAATGGGTCACTATATAGTCATGGATATAGAGAAGCTTCTCTTCAGAGCACCATGCAGCGATCTTGCCTAAGATATCACCGGCAACCTCTTCGTATTCTTCCTCCTCGGCATCTGTGAGATACAGAAGCGAAGTATCCTTCTCCGTGGCTTCCTCTATCTTATCCTTTGATGCATCCTTGACTTCCGCATCCCCGGCAGTCTCTGCATCCGTGACCGTCTCCTCATCGGAAGTAACTGCCTCTGTCTCATCTTCTCCCTCTGCAGATCCTGTCACTTCTTCATCGGTCGTGCTCTCTATCTCAGAGCCTTCATCCGATGCGGACTCGGATATATCTCCGGGCTGTGTGCCTTCACCGGCTGCATCTGTAGCCGGCTCCGACTGTTCATCCGTGGTCGCCTCATCGGATGCATCTGCCGGATCTGCGACATACTCGATCGCAGGCTCATTTTCCGCAGCATAGGCATGCAGACTTCCCATCGGCAGAGACGATATTGTCATAACTGCCGTCAGCAACATTGCCATCATTTGCTTGATCTTCATAGTTCTCCCTCTCTTTACACTGCCCTTCAGCCCGGCTGGTGTCATTTCACGCTCATCTCCGGACGGGCAAACCATATACTCATAGATAGTACCATTATACCACTCCCGCCCCTCAAATGCGATGGTTTTAGGCGATTTTGTTTATTATTTTTTTAGATTTTTCCGCGTACCTTGGCCTTTCGCAGCCATATGGGGCAATCGGAAACCGCCCGCTCCTGTTTGAGCTCGGCAAATTACGGAAGTAAAGCCGATTTCAGCCAATAGTTCCGTAATTTCTCGACTATCTCACCCGCCCAGCGCAGCATCACAACACAAAACTACGGAACTATGACTCTTTTCAGCCAATAGTTCCGTAATTCACAGCAAATATTATCTTTCCCGGCATAATACCGGGCTTATTCCCCGGACATATTCCCTGGATATATCTCCCGGCTAAAATATCCGGACATATCACCCGTATATCCTGTCCCGGCTTGATCAAGCCTCAAAAAGCCGCATTACTTGCTCTTGCCGATAGGCAGGAACGGGATGAGTATCTGAGCAAGCTTAGCCACGCTCATAGACTGCAGATATACCTTACCGGGGCCGGTAACTGAAGTATCGAAAAGGCCCTCGCCGCCGAAGAGCACGTTCTTGACGCCCTTGACCATCTGTACATCCATGTTGCAGGTCTCATCCATAAGTGCGAGTACGCCTGTATCTATGACAAGCTTCTCGCCTGCTGACAGATCATACTCCTTGCAGTATCCGTCTATCTCAAAGAACGCGATGCCCGGGCCCGTGATCTTCTGCATAAGGAAGCCTTCACCGCCAAGGAATCCCTTCTTAAGACTCTTATTCACATGCATTGCCAGCGTTACACCGTAGCTCGCACATAAAAATGCGCTCTTCTGTGCTATGATGCTCTCGCCTGCTGCCAGCTCTCTGGCCACGATCCTGCCGGGGAAGCTGTTGGTAAATGCGATCTCTGCAGGGCCGTTAGCCGTATATGTGGACATGAACAGGCTCTCACCCGTGAGCATCCTGCCAAGTGCCTTGCCTGCTCCGCCTTCTATCTTGTTCTCCGTGGTGATATCACCCTTACTCCATGTTCTGCCGCCGGCCTCGCTTATAAGCTTCTCGCCCGCCTCAAGTGTGATGCTGAGCACCGGTAAACTCCCGCCTTCAATTGTGTAATTCATACATTTCCTCCTTTTTCTTCATAAGTAATCCTTGGCATCTTTGCCAACATCTTTATTGAATCAACATGACCGGATCCCGACCGGAACCCCGATCACTCATCAATACCGTAACCATTATCAGTATCGCAGTACACCATGCATCGCCGGTGTCACTCATCAATATCATATATATCCGCCAGTTCATCGCCGGCATCATTAAGCATATCCGTAAGCGCCGTGCCGGAAGCCTTGACATCTCCTCCCGAACCGCCTCGTGAGCCTGCATTGCCGATCACATTGACGAGCACAACGACCACGACCGCAACAACTGCAACAGCTCCCACCGCAATTCCTATCATTGCCCAGGGGATGTTCTTCTTAGGCTTTGCCTCAAGCACCGCCTTCGGTATCTCATAATTACCCGTTATGGGTTCCGGCTCTTCGCCGCTTAACATATCGTATTCATACGGATCCATCTCTGTGCACCTCCCCTCTATTCGCTCCTGGTGAATGTGAGAGTGATATTCTCATCCGCGAGTATCACGTCATCACCGTCCACGCTGTAGCCTATATCTCCGAAATCCGTCTCTATGACCTTCTTACCTTTATTGACGGTTCCTTCGTATGTACTGAGCATCATCACAAATACCGCTTCTCCCGTTCCGTCCACTACGAGGCAGCTGTTATCAAGACCGTAATCATCCAGATGCTTGGACTTGACAGTAGTGTCACCTTCTTCCACGCAACTCAATTCATAGTATCCCGCGGGAATCCTGCTGCTCCCACAGCCCGTCAGGAGGGTGGAAAGACTTAAGACTGCCACACATATGAGTGCGGTCATTTTTGCACTGATATTCTTCTTCATCCCGTCACCTCCTAATCATCCAAAAGATCCTTGTACAGGCTCTTGGTATCGATACCGTCGACATTGAATCCTGAACTCTCGACTCTCTGATGCAGATCGTAGAGTCTGCCCAGCACCTCGCCGTCACCCGCGCTGTCATCGTCACCGTCATCTTCATCGGCTTCCTCAAAACTCCATTCCGTATCGCCGTAGTCAAACTCGATCTCACCGTCATCAAGTGAGGCCTTGATCTTCGTCTCACCGCCGTCAAGCGTGATATTGAGCTTGTGTCCGTCCAGCTCATACTTACCCGTATTGGGCTCATCTATGAGGAAGAGCTCCACCTTGTCGGTATCATACAGCTTGATCCACATATCCTTCGGACCATAATCTCCGCCGCTATATGACACGTTTGTCGCTTTGTAAAAATCATACGAAGTATTCCTGTCTGCCGCACCGCATCCTGCGACCGCTGCCATGAGCATAAGCCCCGTGAGCATGCAGACAGCCTTCTTATATGTATTCATCATTTTCATACATCTCTCCTTTTCTGTCTCCATGCCTACTCCTTACGGTCTGACTTGCCGTAGTATTCAAATATGAAGTACCCGTCGTCATCAGACATCGTAAGATAATCACCCGATCTGAAGTAATACAGCTTCTCCATCTTCTCCTTGGTATCCACATACAGGCAGGAATCATCCCATGTAAGGTCAAACTTCTCGCCCATCATGTATATGTACCCGGTCCCGTCCTGCTCAAGCATCAGATAGAAGATGATACCTGCTTCCTCCAGTTCCTCCCTCGTGTGATCACCGTCGCTGTCACCGAATGAATACATATAGTAGTATCCGTAGTCGTTGTGCTCACCCTCCAGTCCCTGCTCCCTGATATTACCGAAGGGATCTGCATCCGGATCGAATGCGTCCTCATCCGTATCATCCGTATCATCAGCATCATCGGCATCGTCCGTATCGCCGCCCCCGAAAAGTCCGCCGAAGATACCGGCTGCATCCCCGGACTCCGAACCGCCGTCTTCCACATCGATCACTTCATTGTTGTCCCGGAAATACTTATCCGACTTGCCCCTGTCGATCGCCTTGGTAAGCTTTTCAATCTTCTCATCCACGGTGTCCGTCTCAGGTCCGTCCGAGGCCTTGCTTCCGCATCCCGTGAGCATGAGCATGCCCGCCACGGCGAGTACCGTGACGATGTAAAAAACAGGCATCTTAGAAATTCCTCTTTTTCTCACCTTTAACTCCTTCCTTATGCGAACACCGGGGACCGTCGCATCACCGGCCATCACCTTTCGGATTACCGGCCGCATCTCTTCCCATTGAGCCTGCATTCGCACAGATAATTGTTATATACATATCATTGTAAGCAATTGTTTCGATGTTGTATATCCATCAAAGTGATGATGTCGCAGCACGTGCTTGTCAGAGAAAAAAAACGGAAGTAACGCCCCAAACGGCAGTTACTCCCGCAAATCACTTGTGTGATCACTATTATAGAGCCGGAATAGCCGGCATAACCGATACCCCCGGCATAATTGGCATAACCGGCAACAGTGGCATAATTGGCATAACCGGCAACCGTGGCATAACCAACAACCCCGGCATAACCGATACCCTCCTACTTAAGGAACGTCCCGAATAACCCTCGTCCCAAGGCCGCACCCAGATTGCCGCCCAGAGTCTTACCGAACTTGCCGCCCACGGTATTCCCGACGGTCTTGCCGACTTCACGGCCCACTGTTCCTACAACGGAATTTCCGACACTCTTGACAGCCCTCTTCTTGGCGGCTGCCTTCGCGGCTTCTTCCTTAGCCGCAGCCTTGGCCTTGGCTTCAATCTCCTTCTGAGCAGCTTTTTCCGCAGCCGCCCTGGCTTTGGCTTCATCCCGTTCTGCCTGTGCCTTGGCTTTCTCCGCTGCCTTCGCAGCTTCCGCCTCTGCCTTTGCAGCTTCCTTGGCGGCCAGCTCATCGGCCTTATTCTGTTCAACTCTCTCCGCTATCTTCACACCCTGACGGATGAGGAACTCATAGGCAGAATCCCTGTCTACCGATTCCAGATATTTGATATACAGATTACCCGACTTGATCATCGTATCTCTGGTATAGTCATCGATGGGCTTCATAGAACTTAACGGCAGCATGACCTTCGTGCGCTCGGCGATCGTCGGCGCGCCGTTCTCATCGAGCACGGATACGATGGCCTCACCTATCTGCAGCTCCTGCAGTACCTCATATGTATCAAATTCAGGATTTGCCCTGAACGATTCGGCAGCTGCCTTGACCCTCTTCTGTTCAGCCGGCGTATAGGCTCTGAGCGCATGCTGTATCTTATTGTTAAGCTGAGCCAGTACTCCGTTAGGGATATCCCGAGGCGACTGTGTGATGAAATATATGCCCACGCCTTTACTTCTTATGAGCTTCACTACCTGCTCTATCTTGTCAAGCAAAGGCTTGGCGGCATTGTCAAAGAGCATATGAGCCTCATCAAAGAAGAATACCATCTTGGGCTTATCAAGATCTCCCACTTCAGGAAGAGTCTCATACATCTCAGACAGCATCCAGAGGAGGAAGGTCGAATACATCGTAGGGTTCTGTATAAGCCTCTGACAGTCAAGAATCTGTATCACTCCCTGACCCGTTGAACTCTCCACAGAGAACCATTCTCTGATATTGAGCGCAGGCTCTCCGAAGAAATACTCACCGCCCTCACTCTCCAAAGTGATGATGGAACGTATTATCCCTGCCAGGGAATTCTTGGCCATGTTGCCGTACATGGGTGAGAACTGCCCCGAATAATCACTGACATGTGAAATAAGGGCTCTTAAGTCCTTGGTATCGATCAGAAGAAGCGGATCCCCCTGTGTGAGTTCACCGTCCTCATCTATATACATCCCGTCATCCGCGATCTTAAACAGGACAGTCAGAATGTCTGACTGAGTCTGTGTGAGCCCGAGTATCCTTGCAAGCAGCATAGGACCCATCTCGGAGATCGTAGTACGCAGAGGCATTCCTTTCTCTCCATATACATCCCAGAAATTAACGGGATGTCCGCATGCGCCTTCCGTCTCTCCCGGTACGGCTATGCCGGAGAGATCTCCCTTGACGTCAGCTATGAATACAGGCACGCCCGCATCGGAAAAAGACTCAGCGATCGTCTTGACCGTGGTCGTCTTACCTGTTCCCGTAGCGCCGGCGATCATTCCATGGCGGTTAGCCATCCTGGGAAGAATGCTCACTTCCCTGTCACCCGCGTTGCCAAACCAGATCAATCCATCCTTATACATCCTGATCCTCCTTCCTTATCGAAGCCCTTCTCTTAATCTTATCCTTATACATGATATCGTCAGCCTTCTTGATGATCTCTTCAAGATCCACATTTTCATTGCAGATGAATCCGGCTGAACCCATCGAACACTCTATATAATACGGCTTGCCCGAAGTCTTGTTGATCTTCTCAAGGGCACTCTTGACCCTGTCTATATACTTGCTCTCATCGCTTGCCTTACAGGGTACCATCGCAACGAACTCGTCGCCGCCGACACGGGCAATACATCCCTTCTTGCCGAATACTTCCTGATTGACATTGGCCAAAGTCTTGATGGCATAGTCGCCGTCAGCATGACCGAACTCATCATTGATCTGCTTAAGATGATCCAGATCGCAGAAGAAGAGTCTTGCATCCTTACCCTCATTGGTCGCGATGATCTCAAGCGCACTCTCCATAAATCCGCGTCTGTTATGCACTCCGGTCATCGGATCGTTACTTGATACGGAAGCTAAGATCTTATTGCGGTCACTCAACTGCCTCATGGCCTTCTTAAGTTCGTTCTTGGCAGCATCCTCCTTGTCGGTCAGACTCATAACGGACAGACCGTTACTTATCTGCATGCTGACACCGTGCATTCTGCTTAACTGCTCGGGATCGATCTCAGCGATCAGCAGTCCGTACTGTTCCTCCTCCGAGAACAGGAAGAAGGTCATGTACAAGCGTCCCGCGTCATTCGGATAGAATCTGGTAAATCCCGCCTTCTTGCTGACTGTCTCCTCTTCCTTCCTGTCGTATACGGTTATCTCATCCCCATCTGTCTTGGCCACAAGCCTCATCATAACAGGGCAGACGGCATCCATTCCCTTCTTGTAGATAATGGGCTTGTGATTGAGCAAAAGATATGAGCTCTTGGCGCCCTGGGCGATCACCTGCCCCAGAGCCGTACGAAGGAAGGCCTCATTATCATGCACTCTCTCCTTAAGTCTCTGGATCACCAGAGCCGCATCCCACGTGGCCTGAATAAGTCTGTCCCTCTGCTCCATCCCCGTATGAATGAACATTGTCTCTATATGCTCATGCGTACGCTGCATGATCTTACTTATTACAAGAATCCTGGTATAATCATCGGTCAGGCTTAAGTAGTTGTCTAAGATGCGATGGAAATATTTGGAGAATGAATTCCAGTTCACGTCACTTCTTGATGAGAAGTCAAGCCTGGTCCTTAAGAGGGCGTTCAGGTTCTTCTTAAGCTGCATATGCCCGTCATCCTTCAGTTCCTCATCCATCAGTCTGTTGATAATATTTATCAACCCTTCGAAAAAGTCTTCAAGCGATGTCCTGACAGCGATATTATAGCGATAATCCATCGAGTCGGCAGCTATGGCCTCCACGGTCTTCCTGATATAATCCGGATCCCTGCTCGTCTTAAGATTGTCTATGAGCTGAGTCACTCCCTCGGAAGACTCTTCGGCATTATACTCACATCCGCAGGAACCCCTGAGTATTAAGGGTATATCCAGCCTGTGGAGTTCCTTCTGCTCTTCCTTGATGCCCTTAAGTGCAAGCTCGAGCGCCATCCTGCCCATCGCAAATCCGTCCTGTCGGCACGTTGAGAGAGGAGGATTGAGAGTAGATGCAAATTCCACGTCATCAAATCCCGTCACCGATATATCCCTGCCTATTACCAGCCCTCTGGCCTTGCATACTCTGTAAGCACAGATCGCCATCTCATCATTGCCGCAGGCTATGGCATCCGCATCGGGATACTTATCAAGCAGTCTCTCCACGAGATAATCGACATTGGACGAGTAATCTCCGTAGGCGAGCATATCCTGCTCGACGGTAAGCCCGTGACTTAACATTGCATCGTAGTAACCGCGCAGTCTCTCAGATGCGTCCGTGTTCATCTTCGGGCCTCCGAGATACACGATCCTTTTCCTGTTATGCACTTCTATAAGGTGGGTGACTATGTTGAATAAGCCCTTGTAATTGTCCGCTATCAGATAGCAATAAGGCTCGTTCTCATTGTATTCCTGCAAGATTACAAGCGGAATACCCTTGAACTTATCGAAGAAATGCGCCTTCTCCTCGACACTCAGATACATCTGCAATGTACCGAAAGTGACAATGAGCGCATCCAGACCCGCGATCTGGGTATAGTCATAGAGTGAATTATACTGATAGTTATATGTCGAGAAATTCAGATCATCGGAATTCTCCCCGTTCTCATCCCAATAATCATATATGGAGCCCTGTGCTCCGGGTATGACCGTCAAGCCCACATTATGCTCGGCGGCGCTTACACTGAGTCCCTTTAACACCTCCATCGGATGCTTGGTGAAGACATTCCCCATCAACAATCCAACCTGAAGTATCTTATCGTCCATTTGTTCCATAACCCCTTAATCTTATCATTCAGGCCGCATGATCGCCAAACCCCTTGATGACCATGCCGCCGTATCCTCCGTCACTCCGTCTGCCCGTTTTGTCAGAAAAACCCGAACAGCTTCTTTTTAAACCCGTTGTATATCTCCTCATATGTCGTGTATGAGATATTGCTGCCGAAGGTCTCATTCCATCTCCCCTTAAGGACCGATGCGAGCTCCTCCCCGCCCCTGTCCTTATTCTTCAGCAGATACGGGAACACGTAATATACCATCATGAAGTTGAGATCCATGAGCAGTATCGAGCCGATCTTACCCTTCTTCTCGAACTTTTCATATACCTTACGGGAAAAATCGACCGCGACTGACTCATAAGCTCCCGCAGCATCCTGCCCCTCTGCACCGACCGCCATAAGCGCATCCATCGCAGGCCCGTACTCTTCTTCAAACGACTTCATATTGGCTTCATATACAGCCTTATTAAGCTTCCTTAAGTATATATCCTTTTTATCAAATAATCCCGTCAGGATCTCTGTATTCTCCATCATCAATTCCTTATTACCAAAGAACCGTCTAAAGTCTTGCCTTCGGACGGTTCTTTGTCCATTCGATCATTATTCTTCCCGGTCTGTGCCTTGATTCTCATCCGAATGCCGCTTAAGAGACTTGATCTTCTTCTGAGCTTCTTCAAGGTCCCTGCATCCATCCAGGATCATATCCACCATATCGATGATGGAATCAAACTGATGATCTGTCATACATGCTCCTTTCCTGCCCATACGAATACCTCCTCGTCATTCTCTGACCGACATACAATTCACTATTTGATTTTAGCATAAAAAGAAGGCAGTGACCACCGTTAATTGATGTTCACTGCCCTTAATTTTTCTATTACTTTTTCGGTTAATATTTCCCGACAGGATGTCGGTTGGTCTGTCGCAAATACAGGGATGTATTTGCAGACCTTAACCTAACTGTGCTGCAACCTCAGCCGCGAAGTCCTCGTTCTTCTTCTCAAGACCTTCACCTGTCTCGAAACGAACAAACTTCGTGATCTTAAGATCTGCAGAAACGCTCTTAAGATAAGCTGCTACTGTCTGCTTGCCGTCCTCAGCCTTGACATATACCTGATCAAGGAGGCAGATCTCCTTAAGCTGCTTAGAGATACGGCCGTCAACAAGACCAGAGAAGATCTTGTCTGCGATATATGCGCCTCTGCCCTCCATAGCGAGTGCAGCAAGCTTGCCCTTAGCCTCATCCGATAAGAAGTTGAATAAGAACTTGTTGTTCTTCTCCTTCTCATAAGCCTCGATATCGGGCTCGCCCCAAAGCTTGTCACATACTGCTCTGTCGATGAGCTTCTGTAAGATGGGCTTGGGAAGTGACGGAGCATCATTAAGAGCACTGTCTATAGTGATCTCTCTTAACTTGTCCATCTCATCAGCCGAGATATCATCACGGCTTACATACTGAGGGTTCATGGCTGCGATCTGCATCGCGATGTTCTTGAGTGCTTCCTTGGCTGCATCAGAGTCAGCACCCTCAGCACCGAGGATGACACCGATACGTCCGCCGCCGTGGATGTAATCAACCACAACAGATCCCTCTACAGTTGCAAATCTTCTGATATTAAGGTTCTCACCGATGGTTGCAACCTTCTCAACAAGTGCATCCTTAACGGTCTTCGAACCGTCCTCTATCCATCTCTCTGCAAGTAAGCCTTCAACATCAGCTGCTGATGTCTTAAGTGCCTGCTTTGCAACGTTCTCAACAAATGCCTGGAATATCTCATTCTTAGCCACAAAGTCAGTCTCAGAGTTAACCTCTACTACTGCGGCCTTTGATCCGTCTATTGCTGTACGGCAGATTCCTTCTGCCGCGATACGGCTGGCCTTCTTCTCAGCCTTCATTGCGCCGCTCTTCTTGAGGAATTCGATGGCTTCCTCCATATTACCGTTGCACTCCGTGAGTGCCTTCTTACAGTCCATCATGCCTGCGCCTGATACTTCACGCAGTTCCTTGACCATTGCTGCTGTTATATCTGCCATTATACTTTCCTCCTTTTATTCTTCAGAGTTCTCAACTACTTCCTCTATATCCTCTGCGGGAGCTGCAGCAGCTTCATCTGCCTTGGGCTCTTCCACATATACAGACTCGCCCTGGTTAGCCTCGATAACTGCATCAGCCATCTTGCCCACGATGAGCTTGACTGCTCTGATAGCATCATCATTACCGGGGATGATGTAGTCCATATCATCAGGATCACAGTTGGTATCGCCGATACCTATGATCGTTACGCCGAGTGCCTTGGCTTCCTTGACGCAGATAGCTTCCTTCTTGGGATCTACAACGAAGATCGCATCGGGGATCCTGGTCATATCCTTGATACCGCCGAGGTTCTTCTCAAGCTTCTCCCACTCCTTCTTGATACCGATGACTTCCTTCTTGGGAAGAACATCGAATGTACCGTCCTCTGACATTCTCTCGATAGCCTTAAGTCTGCCGATACGAGACTCGATAGTCTTGAAGTTGGTAAGCATACCACCAAGCCATCTCTCATTGACATAGTACATACCGCAACGCTCTGCCTCTGTCTTAACGGCATCCTGAGCCTGCTTCTTGGTACCTACGAAAAGAATGGTACCGCCTGCATTGGCGATGTCGAATACAGCCTTATAAGCCTCATCAACCAGACCTACTGTCTGCTGTAAGTCGATGATATGTATTCCGTTACGCTCGGTGAAAATGTACGGAGCCATCTTAGGGTTCCATCTTCTGGTCTGATGACCGAAATGCACACCTGCCTCAAGCAGCTGCTTCATAGAAATTACGCTCATTTAGTTTACCTCCATTCGGTTAATCTTCCGTATCAGGGAAAAACATCGAGCATCTAATGCTTTCCCACACCCACTTCCGCGGCCTTCCGGCACGAACACCAAGGTGTGTAGACCCGATACGTGTTTTTTAGTCAACGCAACGATTATAGCACGCAGTTGACGGTTGTACAAGCATTTTTTATATTTACGCAATCAAAAAGCCGCCTTTCGGCGGCTTTTGCATTTCTCTTATACGTACTTGCCTATGGTCTCAAGCATATCTTCCTTTTCAAACGGCTTTCTGATGAAGTCAAGCGCACCGTCCTTAAGCGCCTGAAGCACCTTGTTCTTCTGACCCGCGGCACTTATCATTATGACCTTAAGATCGGGATATTTCTCCCTGATCGCCTTCAGAGCCTCAAGACCGTCCATAACGGGCATTGTTATATCGAGAGTCACGAGATCCGGAGCCACGTTCTCCAGTTCCTTAAGTGCTTCCTCTCCGTTGGCAGCCTCGGCAATGACCTCATGCCCTGCCTCTTTCAATGTATTAACAAGTACTCTCCTGATTATCTTGGAATCATCCACTACAAGAATCTTTGCCATATTATCCTACCTCACCTTTGCCGCGTTTAATCCGCGTGACCTGTCAGCATATCCGCCAATGTGCCTTGAGATCTAATCCCCTATCTCATAGTCCTTATCATATACCATGAACATATCCATCTCGTTGCCGCATACCACCATCGGTATCACCAGTATGGATTCACTCTTCATGTCTCCTTCATTATTCCTCGAAGTGGGAGCCACCATATCTATGTCTATGTCTCTGTTGCTCACATCCGAAGCATACAGACCGTTGACACAGTTGATAAGCTCGCACATGGCATCCAGGCCGTCCTCCCGTCCGACGATATTGTCAGATCCTGCAAAGGCAACAGCCGCCTTGTACATCGTCTCTTCCACATCTCCCGCCAGAGCGGTGGTGATCCTGTAATCACCCTTGAGTTCCTGAAGAGAAAGTGCCGGATAATGTGCCTGCTTGACCGTCATCGGCTTCCTGATGAACACGTGATTGTCAACGAGTCTTACGATCGTCCTTATCATGACTCCGCACAGAGCCTGAAGCGGTTCGGGCTGATCATACATGTATAACGGAATGATCCTGTCGATGGCGCAGCTCTTCAGCTCCTCCATGTTCATGAGAGTAAGACCGTTGTCCTTCTGATAAGCAACAAGCGCCTTGTCAAAGTCCTCTGCCGACATAAGATCAAGATCTATGACCGCCTGCATGAAAGCCAGGAACGGATTGCCCTGAAGAACGAGCAGCCTGTTCACCTGTTCCGGAGTGAGATAGCCCTCTGAGATGGCGATATCTCCGAACCTCTTATCATAGATGGCCTGCAGTTCGTTGATCTCTTCTACCTGCTCGATGGTCATGAGCTTCTCTGATATGGCTATAACTCCCAGCCTGACATATCTCTTCTCCTGACCACTGTATATTCTCTTAAGTTCGTCTTCCTTAAGCAGATTGTTTTTTACCAGATACTCAGCAAATATTCTGTCAAACATCTATGCCTCCTCTATCTGTTGCACAATATCTTAGCTATCTCCTCATTACCGGCACCCTTGGGTATCTTATGAGTGCCCGCAGCGATTATCCTGTCATATCCGTTCTGCATGAGCCATACATCATACTCATGGGCGTTCGGCACAAGACCTGCTGCCTCAAGCTTCCTTGCCACGGAATCAGAACCGTTGCCTTTTTCCACCGTGATCGTCACATAATCACCTGTAGTCTCTGCCGGCTTCTCCGGTTCCTTCGTGGGTTCCGGTGTAGGTTCAGGCGTGGGCTCAGGAGTGGGTTCGGGAGTGGGCTCCGGTGTCACTTCGGCCTCCGGTTCCTCTGAACTCTGCTCGTCGGATATGTTATCTGCCGCCGCATCCTCATCCGTGCTCTGTACTTCCTCTCCTGTATCTGCGTTCGTATCTGCCTCATCTGCAGGAGTATCATTGATGATCTCTTCCACGCTGACCGTGGGAGCTGCCGACAGATCGGCAAGCACGGTCTCCTCGGTCATCCCCAGTTCCTTGGCTCTGGCTATGATCTCGGCATCCGTCATCGGCTTGCTGCCCGAACTGCGCATATTGCCGCACACGAAGATGCCCGTGGCGATCAGTATGCCTATTCCTATACCTCTTAAGTAACTTCTGAGTCTCATATCATTTCACCGTGTTAAGTCTTTTTTCAGCTCTTAAAGAGGTCTATCACAAGCTTGACCTCTCCCACACCAAGGCCGAGTTCCTTGGCAATGGCCATATTTGACTTACCCTCCTTATGGAGAGCAAGGATCCTTTCGTTATTGTTCATGCTGTTAGAGTCGGAATCAAACATAAGCTCCACTCCTTCATTGCCCAAAGGTCCGTCTAAGGGTGCTTCCGCTTCCTTATCGGGCTTATTCTTCTTCGAAGGCTTGCTCTTATGCGTAACGCTCTTCTCCGTATCAGGCACCTTAACGGTGTCAGGCTTAAGTGTCTCAAACCCGTCATCCGGAGTATTCTGCTCTGTCACTGTCTCAGGTTCCGTACTTGCAGGCACATCCTCTGCTGCCTTAACCTCTTCAAATACGGGAGCAGGCTCACTCTTTTTAACCGCGGGCTCCTTCGAACCTGCAGCCGCTTCTCTTAAGGCTGAAGCGCTGAAAGAATTCTTCTGCACATCATCATTAAGACGCTTGACATCCTTCTCTAACTGATTAAGCTCTGCCGCAGTATTCTTGACCTGCGAATGCTTATTGTCGATCATGTCATAGAGGAAAACGGCTTCCTCATGATCCTTTTTGATCTGCTGTATCACGGTATCGGAATACTCGCCTACCGCCATCATCTTCTCGTTGGTCAGTCTGTCCATATAGCGCTCAAGCTTGTCCTTGCTGTCGCTTACTGAGAGCTTCGCCGCTTCTTCTATATTTTCCTTGGCCTTGCGGACTTCCTCATCCACCACTGCCTTTATGGTCTCATCATCCACCATGATATCCGACCCGTCCAAAAGATCGTTGCCCCTGTCCGGTATGAAAAAGCTGACCGTCACAAGTATTGCGCCTGCTATGAGGATGATTATCTCTGCTACTGTCATAATGTTCTCTTCCTTTTGCTTAAGGTTATTATATCTTCATGTCAAAACCCGAATACTTGGGGATCACCCTTCCGTCGGATCTGTCATCTTCTTTTTTCTTACGGTTTTTTCCGCCGTCGCCCGAATACTCGTTGCTGCCCTTATCTCTTGAGTCAAATCTCTTCTGTCTGTTATTGGCATCCTCACTCTCATTGACATCGATCCTTTTGATCTCGGCCTCTCTGTCAAACTGATCCTGGAAAGTCATCTGGTCCACATTGACCCTGGCTTCTTGATTATGTCTTATATTATTGTAATCATTGATGCCCGTCATGGCGCTGTTGAGTTCAACTATACCAAGTGCCATATATTCCCCTCCGTAGGCGCTAGTTCATGCCCACCATCTTCACATCTCCGCGTTCCTTGACAAATCGGCAGTACTTGACCGGTTCCTTGATGATCTTGGAAACGTCGCTTATAGCCACCTTGACTCCCGGATATACGGTATCCTTGACCACAACCGAAGCCTTCTTCTCATCTGCAAGCAATGCCTTGATCTCCTCAAGTTCCGCGTAATTGTTATGCTGTTCCTTCTTCTTCTCTCTGACTATCGCAGCCAGTCCCTTGATATTGTCTATCTGTTCGGGAGACATCTCAACACCTGATGTAAACTTGTCCCTTGCGGCCTCCAGAATGGGGATCGCTCTCCCGATGGTCTTGTTGTTGGTATCTATCAGTTCTTCAAGCTCCTTGTGACGCCTCTTGATCGTGGGGCTTATGCCTATCTCGACTATTGTGTCCGTCCCCATGTCCGATCCGAGTATCTTGGCTTCGACAAGTGTAGTCGCCGCTACTTTTCCGCCTGATATAAAGCCTCGCTTGCCTCCGACATGAACCTCAGTACCCGCAAAAATCTGGCTGTGCATGATGGAGCCTGCCTCCACGTATCCTGCAGCCTCCACCGTGGAATTCTCTATAAACTGTGCTATCACGTTGCCGCCGGCCTTGAGCACGCCTCTGCTCATGCCGTTCATGCCTCTGGCGATCGTGATATTGCCGCCGGCTTCTATCTCGGCTCCCTCTACCACTCCTCTGACCTCAACATTGCCTCTGGCCTTGACCGAGAAGTTGGTGGCCACATTGCCGTTGACCTGCACATTGCCTTCGTATTCTATATTGCCCGTGGCAGGATCCACATTCTCTACCTGCATGACATTGCTGACGAACACTCTGCCGTCAACCAATGTTACATGTCCGTCACATGTAGAAAAGATCTCGTTCTTATCCTCGGACAATCTGATATTACGCCCGAACCTCAGGACTTTCTTGCGGACGTCTCGCGGCTTGGTCTTCTCTCCCAGAACACTCTGACCGTACTTGCCGGGAACCTCTCTTGTGAGCCTTGCCAACAGTTCTCCCTCGGTCACGTGATTGATGATATTGAGATTGAAGAAATCGACCGACCCGTCTTCCTTAAGAGTGGGCCTTGCCTTAAGATCGGTATTAAAGAAATATTCGATCTCGGCGTCCCTGCCCTGCTCGGGTTCCTTGCCCTCTGCCAGAACGATATCCGTAAAGTAGCGTCTGTCCTTGAGGAATCCTTCTATCGCATCTTCCTTGATGCCGTATACGACACCGATGCGTTTCATGGCTGCCACGATATCGTCGTATTCATTGAGACTCCCGCCCTCGGACGGGGGCATAAAACGACCTACGCAGGACATATTGTCCTCCGTAAGTTGAAGTGCCAACTGCTCTGCCACCACAGCAGTGGCTTTATCCGTAAGTTCTATTACTGTCTCCTCGGTAAGGTCGGTTGCCGCCTTGCTTATCTCGGGGACGAGAAAATCCACTTTCGAAAAATTGAGATAATCGACTAAAGTGCCGATATCAATGGGTGCGCCGCCATCGGTTGCCGGTGTAAGCTTCAGTCTGGCGCCTTTATTATCACATATTAACTGAAAAGCCGCATCCATATCAACTCCCCTATATATTGTCCGTAAGTATACCCATGTAGCGTCCCATCTTGGTCTTCATACGGGACAGGGCCTTGGTATGAAGCTGGGATACTCTGGATTCCGAAACCTCAAGGACCATTGCTATCTCCTTGAGTGTCAGTTCTTCATAATAATACAGCTCTATAACTCTGCGTTCCTTCTCGGTAAGTATATCGAGCGATTCGATGAGCACCTGCTTGAGTTCGCCTTCTTCGTATGCCTCATCCGGCTGCATGTAATGTGATGAAACTCCGCGTCCGCTCGGGACATCGCTTCCCGATTCCATGAACTCGTTAAGCGAGATTACGTTGGTCACATTGAGCTGACTCTGCCAGTCCGTATACTCATCAGGCGTAATGCCCAAAGCCGCAGCCAGTTCATCATCCGTGGCCTGTCTTCCGTGCTCCGCCTCAAACTCCTTCATGGCGCTGTCTATCTGCTTCTGTTTCTGCCTGACGGTACGCGGGATCCAGTCCATCTTACGGATCTGGTCCAATATCTCGCCTCTTATCCTTAAGGATGCATAGGTCTCAAACTTGTTCTGCTTGGTATGATCATACTTGTCTATGGCATCTATCAGTCCGAAGATACCGTAGCCTACAAGATCGTCATACTCCACATTGTATCCGAGATACATACTCAGTCGACCTGCAACAACCTTGACAAGAGGTGCATATTCCAATATTAACTTCTCTCTGAGTTCAGAAGTACCAAGCCTTGCGTAATCCTTCCACAAGTTGGCTCTCGCCGCTTCGTCCATCACTCTACCCCTCGGTAATTACCTTTTGACTTCCTTGTCTTTTGTTAACCCACCGACAAGTCCTCCTCGTCCGGATACTCTTCCGCATTCTCTCTGCTCTCATATCCGGATTCGGCTTCACTCTCTCCGCCTCCGGCATCAGGCGCAGCCTCTGACCCATCCTCACCCCCGGGGATGTCCTTCTCAACGACCTTGCCTTCCTCTTCGGCTCTTTCTTCTTCTTCCTTCTCTATCTGCTTCTCAAAGCCAAAGATCACCTTCTGCATCACTGTACCCAGTATATAGAACAGTATGAGAACGATCAGAAGTATCCACAGTGCCTTCTTGACCTCATAGTGCAGAAGATATGTGATCACGCTCGTACAAGCGCCCGCGAGCAACGTTATGACCGCAGGAAGAAGTTTCATCCTGTCACTCATATCGTCTTCGGTTCCCTGCCTATGGCTCTGATAAGATATTCTCCGGACTCGGGATAGAATATAACGGTCCTACCGTAGTTCTCTCCCGTATCCTCAGCAATAAGCCTAATTCCGAGTTTCTTAAGCTCTTCCTTGACGGCTGCCACATTACGCTCGCCCACACGAAGCATCGGTGAATCCTTATTCACCGAGAACATCTGGGCTCCGCCTGCCATCTTGGCAACCAATTTCTCCTTTTTTGCGCCCTTCTTCACTACCATTTTAAGGAGCTCTTCAACACCGGTGTCGGCGAATTTCGCCAGGTTAGTCCCTACACCGATCGTCTTGCTGTCCGGCAGCATTACATGAACCATTCCGCATATCTTGGTGGAAGGATCATACAATACCAGGCCGACACAAGAGCCGAGACCTAATGTGATAATGCTGTCGGGGCTTGCGCAGACATTCATGTCCGCCATTCCCACCTTAACTTCCATATCTCACTTCTCCAGACCTTACATACCTAAAATGCCCAATGCCGACAGGATCTTCTCATATGATTCCATATCAGGGATCATGATGAAGTACCCGTCTATCTCGATGTCGTCCGATATCTGCGACTGGATAAGGATTATCTTGTCGCCCATGATACCGAATTCTATGGCAGGAACACTTAAGATCGCGCCCGCCATGTCTATCGCAAGGTCAGGAATCGACGGATATATGGTAAGATTGGTGAGTGTTGCCAGTGCATTAAGATAAGAACCCGTGATTATATTGGATATCTCCTTAAATGCAGACCTCTCCATCTCGCCAAAATCCTCAGAAGCCATATCACCCATCAGTTTCTTGACCAAATGTATCGCAATATCTTTTTTAACAAGGAACAAAATGCTTCCTGTAATATCTCCTTCAACTGCAAGATATGCTCCTGCCATGACCTGCTCTTCGCCGCCAAGCAAAGCACCCACATCCTTAAAGTCAAGGGTAAGCACCTGCGGAACCTTCATATCCACCTTGCATTGAAGAAGTGAAGCAAGAGCCGTTGTAGCATTACCGGCTCCGATATTACCCAATTCCTTAAGCACATCAAAGTATTGCGTCGAGATACTCTCTAACGTTAATTCGCTCATGTGCTATTCCTCCTTCGCCGACTTCTCCATTACAACCATATCAAGGTCCAACAGTGATACCAGTACTCCGTCAACCTTGCCCACACCTGATACAAAGTGTGCCAGTTCCTCGGAAGTATCAACCTTGACACGTTCTATCTGACTGTCCTCTAAAGCCACAACCTCCTTGACGGCATCGACTATGAGACCGATCTTACCGAACTTCTCCATCTTGATGATGATAAATCTCGTGCTCTTGGTCTCTTCGATCTCATCAAGGCCCATCTTGAGTCTTAAGCTCATGATAGGGATTATCTCGCCTCGGATATTGATAACGCCCTTGATATACGAAGCAACATTGGGCACTCTGGTCACATGCTGGGGTCTTACTATGTTGTCCACATAGCTTATGTCTATACCGAACAGTTCTGTGCCCATCTCTATCTTGATGTATTGAACAGCTTCTGAATAAATCTTAACTTCATCCATCTTGTCATCCCTCCTATCATATCAAAGCATTAGGGTCAATGATGAGTGCGACTTCACCGTTACCTAAGATCGTGGCACCGCTTATGACCTTGCTTCTCTGAATATACTTGCCAAGGGACTTGATAACTATCTCCTGCTGACCCGTAAGCTCGTCTATAACAAGACCGGCCTGCTTGTCACCCTTCTTGACAATAACGACTACCAAATCTTCATCCTCTGCCTTGGCAGACTGACAATCAAGTATCTCATTCAGTCTTATGATAGGGATGATATTACCTCTTAAGTTGATAACTTCCTTCTGCTGTACAGCCTTGACATCATCCGGACGTATGCTCTCAATGGTCTGTATGTTGCCCAGAGGGATCGCGTACTTCTCATCTCCGACAACAACCATGAGACTCTGTATGATGGCCAGTGTAAGAGGAAGTCTGATGGTCCAGGTACTTCCTACGCCGAGAGTGGACTTGACATCCACTTCACCGGAAAGGGACTCGATCTTGGACTTAACCACATCAAGGCCCACGCCTCTTCCTGATATATCAGATACCTGCTTGGCAGTTGAGAAACTGGGCAGGAACAGGAGATTGATGATCTCCTTGTCTGACATCTGGTTGGCCTGCTCTTCGGTGATCGTACCTCTCTCCAGAGCCTTGGCCTTAACAGCTTCTACATCTATACCGTTACCGTCATCTCTTACTTCGATGACAACGTTGTTACCGTCCTGATAAGCATCTAAGAAGATCGAACCTTCTTCCGGCTTGCCTCTCTCCTTACGGAGCTTAACGTCTGACTCGATACCGTGGTCAGCCGAATTACGAAGCAGATGCATGAGCGGATCGCCGATCTCATCGACCACGGTCCTGTCAAGCTCTGTCTCTTCACCGGACATATAGAGCTCCATCTTCTTGCCGAGCTTCTTCTGAAGGTCTCTGATCATACGAGGGAACTTATTGACAACGCTCTCGATAGGAACCATTCGAACCTTCATGACAGACTCATGAAGCGAAGTGGTCACATTCTCAAGATACTCTATATGCTCGCCCACATCATTGGCTGATTCATTGTCGGCAGTCGCTGCGGACACGAGTGAGTTCTTGGCCGTGATAAGCTCACTTACAAGGTTCATAAGATCATCCAGCTTCTCTATATCCACTCTGACCGTACGATTGACAACAGGCTTCTTCTTCTCAGTTGCAGGCTTATTGCCCGCTCCCTCATGAGCAGCAACCGCAGTGGGAACTTCCTTATGTTCCTCTGCATGCTCGGCATCTGCAGGCTCGCTTGCTTCGGCCGGCTTGGCTTCTGCAGCGGTCTCTTCAACAATGCCTCCTACTGCATCTTCTATCTCGGATACGCCTTTAGCCGCCTTGATGACAGCCTCGACATCCGAATCCGTAATAAGTATCACACTGAATTCATATTCAAATCTCTCATCCTCGATATCCTGAGTTGAAGGAACGGATACGATGATCTCGCCCAGCTCCTCCAAAGCCTTGAATACAAGGAAAGCTCTCGCAGACTTAAGAATACATGCTTCCTGAACATATACCGTGAGTCCGATGACATTCTTATTGTCCTTCCTGGCCGCCTCAATCACATCAATCTGCTCTTCCGTCAGCTTGATGTCCTTCCACTTATTGCGTCCGTCGGATGATGACGAACCCGCTTCAGCGGCAGGCTTGTCAGTCTCGGCAGGTTTTTCATCCGCAGCTTCCGCAGCCCCGGCTCCTTCACCTGTCAGGAATCCGTTTAAGGACTTGATGATGGCAGCATTATCATTGGTGCCCTCATCTCCGCCGCCCTGAATATTGTCCAGGTACTCCTGGATGGCGTCAAGGCACTGGAATATGGTATCGATCATGGCTGAATTAACCTTGATCTCACCGTCCCTTACCTTGGAGAAAACATTCTCCATGGCATGAGTCAGATCCTGCATCCTCTTATATCCCATTGTTCCTGCCATACCCTTAAGGGAATGGGCAGCACGGAATATCTCGTTGACGGTATCCATGTCGTCAGGATTCTGCTCAAGATCCAGAATCGATGTGTTCAGATTCTGTAAGTGTTCATTTGTCTCGTCGATAAAGACTTCTAGATACTGGCTAACATCCATTTCATTTTACCCCCACGTGTAAAATAATCTCCTGTGCAATGTCCTTAAGAGGAACTTCCTCATTGGAATAACCGGCCTTAACAGCCGCCTTGGGCATTCCGTACACTACACAACTACTGCTTTCCTGTGTGATACAAAAAATCTTTTTCTTTTCTTTCAGATGTCCTATACCTTCTGTTCCGTCCGCCCCCATTCCGGTCATGACCACGCATATCACTTCGTCATAGCCGCAATCGGCAAGTGATTCATACATATAATTGGCGCAGGGCTTAACACCTTCTCTCGAAGGTTCGTCCGTATAATGAACCTTAACTGACGTACCGCTCTTCACGAGATTCATGTGAAGTCCGCCCTTGGCGATATACACACAACCCTTCTGAAGCACGTCACCTTCCTGGGCTTCGACCACCTTGATCCTGCTCATGCTGTCCATCCTCTCGGCTAAGGAAGCCGTGAATCCTACAGGCATATGCTGGACCATGACGACCGGTGCGTTAAGATCTTCCGGAAGGAACGGTATCACGCTCTGCAGTGCCTTGGGACCGCCCGTGGATACCGCAATAGCCACAATCCTGTTGCCGGACAGCCTGCCCGCGCTCTTTCTCGCAAGGTCTTCAACCTTCTTCGTACTCTGCCGGCCGACATTGGCCTTGGCAAAAGTGGCGCCTATACTGGCATTGCTGACAGCATCGAGGAGTTCCTTAAACCTGGTGACGAACTCTTCATCCTTGACCTTGAATGACCACTCCGGCTTATGGATGAAATCCATCGCACCCAGATCCAGCGCATCCATCGTGACCTTGGCGCCTTCCATCGTAAGCGTGCTGGCCATAAGGATCTTGGCCTTGATGCCTTCCTTCTTGAGTGCCTGAAGCAGTCCGATACCGTCCATCTGCGGCATGTTAACGTCCAGGACCACCGCATCATATGTATTTTTCCTTAGAAGCTCCAGTGCTTCGAGTCCGTTCTTGGCCTCGTCCGCAACCGTGTATTTTCCATCAGAATTGATTATATCACTGAACACTCTTCTCATGAGTGCAGAGTCATCTACGACCAGGATTTTTTTCATTTTTTTCACCTTTTTGCTTAAATTTTCTGTCAAAAGCCCTTCTGTCTGTGTCGATTTCTGCGTTCTTCTTCGAATATGAACTGGATTATCTCTTCTCTCTCGTCATTATCCATGTTCATATACTGTACTCTGTGCTCGAATTCACCCGGTCTGTTATCCAATTCCTTAACATCCAGTATCTTACATACGAGCTTGTACTCCTTGGGTTCTCCTTTGACAAAAAGTTTGTAATTACAGAGGATCAGGCTGTCCTTGTCATATTTGTAGTCAGAGACAAACCTCAATCCGCCGCCGCTTATATCAACGATTATGCTTCTCTTAAGAGGAAGGCCCGGAACCAGATGGAACTGGCCTTTCTGCTCCAGATTGTCTACCTCTTCCTCGAAGAGATTCCTCGCATCCATATCCAAAGCGCAGCTGTATCTGTAGAACTCTCTTCTCTGATACTTGCGGAGATTAGTCTCCATCTCCACGAGGATGATATATACATTGTTGCTCTTGTATCTGTCGACCACTCTTCCGACGCACTCGTACAATCCCATCTCGGTATAGAAGAACAGCTCATATTCACCGTCTACGGGCAGAAGGATGAGTTTCGTGGCCTCGATGGGCATGAGTATCTCTATCCTGTCTTCGCTTATCACATCGAAAACCTTGGTGGTATAGGTCCTCTCAGGGGTGTTGGTCTCGTTCTGGACCGTATTTCTCTTTACGGCTCTCAAGTCTACCTTCTGACCCGGTATGACATATTTTTCGATCATGTTCTAACTCCTATTTATCAAGTTTCTTACCTGTTACTATATGAGAGAAGAAAGCCGCCATTCCGCGCTTTCTCACGTCCATATTCAACTCTCTGTTCATAAGATGTGCAGCAATGGTCTCGTATGCCTTGGCCGACTTCGATGAAGGATTGGCCAAAGACACCGGCGTCTGCTGCATCACTGCCTGTGACAGTTTGTCATCCTGAGGCACAAATCCAAGATACGTGATCGGAAGCTTGAGATATCTCTGAACCACGACATTGAGCTTATTAAACAGCGCATTGCCCTCAGCCGGCTCCGATACCTTGTTGGCTATGACCTTGATCTTGGATTCCTCCGCTGAGAATCTGGGATGTCTGTTAAGAGCCTTAAGCAGTGAGTAGGAATCCGTTATGGATGTGGGCTCCGGAGTGGTCACTAAGAGTATCTCTCCGCTTGCCACGAGGAATTCAAGTACCGCGTCTGATATTCCCGCTCCCGTATCGACAATTATCACATCGGCTATCGCATCAAGCTCTGCCAGATTCTGTATTATATATATGAGATAATCGCGGCTTAAGTTGGACAGTCCGGCTATACCGCTGCCTCCCGATATGAAGCCTACTTCTCCCGGGCCCCATGTGATTATCTCCTTGATGTTCTTGCCCTGATATATAAGATCGCACAGATTATGCTTGGGTACTGTCCCGAACATTATCTCTATATTGGCCAGTCCGAAGTCTGCATCCAGAATGATGACACGCTGACCCATCTTACGAAACTGTATGGCCAGGTTGATCGCCGTATTGGACTTGCCGACACCGCCCTTACCGCTCGTGACGGTTATGACTCTTGCAAGCGGCCTTGCATGATTGTTATTCGCTTTTATTATATTTCTTAGTGTTTCCGCCTGATCCATTGTTACCTCTAACTTCAGTATTTGCTGTGGGTTTGCAGCCTGAAGCCCAAACCCGGAGCTGTGAACGGAGCTTTATACTAATCCCCGCCGCCCAGTATAGACTTGACGGTTGTCTGGGGATTGAATCTGTCTATGTCATCCGGCACGTTCTGTCCGTAAGTCACATAGGAAAGCTCCGAGCCCGTATACAGACGCAGGTTCAACAGATTACCCAGAGCCGACGTCTCGTCAAGCTTGGTGAAGATGATCTTGTAATCACTCATCTCCTTATATGTATCGGCTATACTTATAAGATCGCGATACTTCGTTGTCGCACTTAATACCAGATATACTTCGCATTCCGCCATATCATCAACGGCATGTATCATGAGATTGGTATTGGCTCTCTGCTCTTCATTGTGATGAGAGTGGCCCGCCGTATCTACCAGGATATAGTCATAATCATGATAATCCTCTATCGCCTGCTCCACCTCGGACGGTGAATAAATGATCCTGAAAGGAACTTCGAGGATGTTGGCATAGGTATGGAGCTGCTCTGCCGCTGCTATCCTGTATGTGTCCGCCGTCAGAAGGGCCACTTTCTTGCGGTCCTCTACGCACAGCTTCGAAGCGATCTTGGCTATCGTCGTAGTCTTACCCACACCCGTAGGACCCACAAAATATACCACCTTCGGGCCCTTTCCCGCCGGAGTGATGACCGTGGGATTACCGAACTTAAGGATCATCTTCTGATATATATTGGTGAGCATATAATCAAACGGCATACCGGGCTTATTGGTCTTCTCAGCCTCTTCTATGATGGCCCCGGCATACTTTTCATGCACCTCATTGTCTATCATCATATTGTAAAGGAGCTTGGTAAAGCGCATCTGCTCCGATGTGTCATCTCCGTCAGCAGAACCGCTTCCTGCGGATTCTCCGGCTTTGTCCTCCTTGGGCACGGTATTCTCAAACCTGTCCTTTAGGAGATTTTCAAGAGAATCCAGTTTCTCTATAACATCGGCCCTTGGCTTGGGCGGAGTATCATCCGGAAGGATGCTCCCCTTCTCGATCGCTTCGCTTATACCCGAAGGAACGGGAGGTTTGGTCTTGGCGACACTCTCTGCAGTCTCTCTTGCGCGCTTGTCATTGATCTCCTTCTGTCTGGCAGCAAGCTGTTCTAAGGCTGTCATCGCGGGCGCCTTGGCTGCGGGCTTTTCATTCTCTTCTTCAAGAGCGACCGTCACTTCCACCATGGGCGACTTGAACAGACCCCCAAAGCCCTTCTTTTTGACATTGCGGACATTCATTATTACAACTGCACTTCCGAGTTCTTTTCTCGCGTTCTCTGTTGCCTCTGCTTCGGTTTTTCCCTGAAACTTCTTAATGATCATCTTTTTCTCACTTCTGCTGCCGAAAGAGGGTCACTACGCGGTGATCATCCCGACTGACTGCAGCTCCACATTGGATTCCACTTCATTATATGACACTACTATAAGGTCCTTGAAGTAATCCTCCGTAAGTCTCTTAAAATATATCCTCACTATAGGTGAAGTGATGATTATGGGCGCCTTCCCCTGTTCCTCAAGCTTACCTGTCTCGGTCTCCACCGATCTCATGATCTCCTTGGTGGTATCGGGATCCAGGTTAAGGTATGCACCCTGTTCCGTCTGTTTTACGCTTCCCATTATCTTCTGCTCTAACGAAGGATCGAGAGTCACGACGCTCGTGGTCTCGTTTGCGGGGAAGAACTTGCTCGATATGGCTCTCTTAAGCGACTGCCTCACATATTCGGTAAGTATGTCGGGATCCCTTGTGGTAGGAGCATAGTCCGCCATCGTCTCAAATATCGTAAGGAGATCTCTTATGGATATCCCTTCCTTGAGCAGGTTCTGAAGCACCTTCTGTATCTCACCGACCGACAGCATCTTGGGAACAAGTTCCTCAACAAGCGTGGGATTGGGTTCCTTTAAGTTGTTGATAAGGTTCTGTGTATCCTGTCTTGAGAGAAGTTCTGATATATGCTCTCTTATAACCTGTGTCAGGTGTGTTGCGATTATCGAAGGAGGATCGACCACGGTATAACCCATGCTCTCCGCGCGCTCTCTCTGACTCTCACTTATCCAGATGGCGGGAAGGTGGAATGAAGGCTCAAATGTGGGTATACCTGTTATCTCCTCTTCCACATATCCCGGATTCATGGCCATGTAATGGTCAAAGAGTATCTCTCCCTCCGATACCTGTACACCCTTGATCTTGATGATGTACTGGTTGGGATTAAGCTGTATATTGTCGCGCAGTCTGATGATGGGGACGACCGTTCCCAGTTCCAGTGCGATCTGACGTCTTATCATGACGACTCTGTCAAGAAGGTCGCCGCCCTGATTGACATCAGCCAAAGGAATGATGCCATAACCGAATTCCAGCTCGATGGGATCCACCTGCAGCAGAGAATTGACGTTCTCCGGTTGTCGGATCTCTTCGGCCGCGACTTCCTCTTCGGCAACTTCCTTTTCTATTCCCGCGGTCTCAAGCGTACCGGCCATTATCCTGCCCACTACCACAAATATAACGCCGATGGTTATAAATATGATGGGATTAAGGGGTGTCACGATACCTAAGAAAGCTATAACGGCACCCACCATGTATAATACCTTGGGAATACCGAAAAGCTGACTCACAAGCGCGGTACCGAAGTCCGCATCTGCCGAACCCTTGGTCACGAGTATACCTGTTGACAGTGATATGAGCAGTGAGGGTATCTGTGAGACAAGTCCGTCACCTATGGTCAGTATCGTATACTTCTGTATGGCTGCATTGAAGTCCAGTCCCTGTCTCATCATGCCCATGACCAGACCGCCCACGAGATTGACAGCCGTGATGATAAGACCCGCAGTCGCATCTCCTTTTACATACTTCACGGCACCGTCCATGGAACCGAAGAAGCTGCTCTCAAGCTGGATCTTCTCTCTTCTCTTCTTGGCTTCCTCATCCGAGATCGCTCCGGTATTGAGGTCCGCATCTATGGCCATCTGCTTACCGGGCATCGCATCGAGGGTGAATCTCGCCGTAACCTCGGCAACTCGCTCGGAACCTTTATTGATGACCATGAACTGGATGATGATCAGGATTATAAAGACGATAAATCCTATGATCAGGTCGCCGCCGCCCACATATTGTCCGAAAGTCTCGACCACGTTACCGGGGTCTCCGGTAGTCAGTATGAGCTTCGTACTGGAGACATTCAGCGCGATACGGAATATGGTCGTGAACAACAGCATCGTAGGGAAGTAGGACATATCCAGCACTTCCTTACTGAACATGCAGGTGAATAATATCGTAAATGCGATGGCTATATTGATCGCAAGTAATATATCCAGTATCCAGTTAGGTATGCTTATGATGAACATTACAAAGGCGGCCAGAACATAGAGCGCTACGCCCACGTCGGCTTTCTTCATCTGTGCCAGCATTATCTAAACCTTTCCTTCCTGGTGATATACGAACGCCAGGACCTCCGCAACCGCCTGATACAGCTCCGGCGGAACCTGTGCGCCTACATCAACATTGGTATACAACATACGCGCCAACAGCTTATCTTCAATGATATATACGTCATTATCTCTGGCCATATCTTTGATCCTTTTAGCCAGATAATCAGCGCCTTTGGCAAGTACAAGAGGTGCCGGCGCCACATCCGCATCATACTTGATGGCGACTGCGTAATGGGTAGGGTTGGTGATGACGACGTCAGCCGAGGGAACGGACTGCATCATACGCCTCTGGGATGCCTCTCTCATCCTCTGTCTGATCTTACCCTTGATCTCAGGATTACCTTCCTGATTCTTGTATTCTTCCTTGACCTCCTGCTTGGTCATCTTCATGTCTTTATTGAACTTGTACTTCTGAAAAGCAAAGTCCCCTGCCGCTATGAGAAGATACACGGCGGATATCCTCATCCCGAGATTCGTTACCGTATCTCCTATCAGCCTTATTGCCTGCATGAGAGGCATGTCCAAAAGCCCGAAGAGCAGATGCTCCTTGCCCTTGATATAGGAATAAGTAATATATCCGATGAGCAGGACCTTAAGGATCGACTTGATCAACTCCACAAGGGACTGTATCGAGAACATCTTCTTAAATCCCTTGGTCGGATCAAGCTTGCTTAACTTGGGTTGTAAGGGCTTAGGTGTCGGCTTCCATCCAACCTGCACATAATCACACAGGAATGCAACCATCACGCCGACTATCAGCACCGGTGCCAGCATAATGATCATCTGCAGGACCTGTGATCTGAATATCGAGGACAGATCCCTCTGCGGCGCCACTCCGCCCAACAGTTCTGAAACCTGCGGAATCCGGCCGTATACCATGTTAAAGGAGCGAATGAAGCGTATACCCAGCGGGCCCGACCAGAGCCTGAGAACCAGGAACAGCGCGAACAATCCCACTCCGTTGGCTATCTCTCTGCTCTTGGCTACCTGGCCTTCCTTCCTGGCATCCTCAAGCTTCTTCTGCGTTGCGGGTTCCGTCTTCTCGCCGCCTTCGCCTTCATCCGCAAAAAACTGGAGGTCTAAGTCAAGCAGCAGCCCGCGTTCACCGCCCGCACGGGGCGAACACTCTATATCATGGTCCGTACAAATGTCGCAACCATAGTCTTCATCTCTGTATATATGAAGTTCGCCACAGTCGGCATAAGGCTCACCGTGAAGAATAATATGCATATACCTACCAAAACCTTGATCTGCATGCCCACAGCAAACATGTTCATCTGCGGAGCCACCTTGGACATTATTCCCAGAACCGCATTAAGCAAGAGCATGACCGCAAATACCGGAAGACATATACGGAAGCCTATCTCTATATAATCCTTACCGAATTTCAATATGGATTCGAGAAGGCTGTCAGGATTGAACACGGCACCGTTAACGGGGATCAGCGTAAATGTATCGGCTAAAGCCGAGATCAGATACCTGTGCATCCCGGATAAGATCAGCATCAGGGTGATCGCATACTGATACATCACTCCTGACATACTGCCCATCTGACCCGTGCTCGGATCTATGAGGTTCGCCATGGACAGGCCGGTCTCCATATCCATTATCCTGCCTGCAAAGTCAACTATGGTATTACATATGGATGCCGAATATCCTATTATGACACCGGTAAGCGCTTCCTTGAGAACGATCACGGCATATCCCCAGACCGTCTCATACTCGAGCGGTCTGTGTTCGCCCAGAACGGTGTACATCATCCCTGACAGAAAAAGCGATAGGGCCAGTTTTACCATTCGGGGCACGCCCCTCTGGGAAAAAAACGGGGCAGCATATACGAACATGCTTATACGTGCGAGTATACACAGCATATACTCCACGTCCGTCAAATTGACTGTATAATCGATCATCGTCACGATGCTCCTATTTGATATACAGGGTGAAATTGCTCCAGAGGTCGTTCAGGAATTCCACCATATTGTTGAGCATCCAATGTCCTAACAGAATGAGCGCCAAGAATATCCCCAAAAGCTTCGGAACAAAAGTAAGCGTCTGTTCCTGTATAGACGTCACGGTCTGGAATATACTGACTATCAGGCCGATCACCAGAGATGTAAGCAATATCGGCGCCGCCGTGATGACTATTGTGTACAGAGCGTGGCTCATTATCTGTGTAACATCATCTATGGTCATATCTCATCCTCATCCTCAGGCTAGTAGAAAGTCCTGACAAGATTTCCTATAACAAGATTCCAGCCATCCGCCAGTACAAAAAGCAGTATCTTGAACGGCATCGATATAGTCGTGGGCGGAAGCATCATCATACCCATACTCATAAGGACCGAGGCCACAACCATGTCTATGACGATAAACGGAATATATATCATAAAACCTATGATAAAGGCTGTACGGAGCTCACTGAGCATAAAACTCGGGATAAGGACAGCGTTGGGGATACTCTCGATATTGCCGTCCCACTCGGCCCCGGATATCTCCATGAACATCCTCACATCCTTGGTCTGAGTCTGGGGATACATGAACTCTCTGATGGGATCCATCGCCAGTTCAAAGGCTTCCTGCTGTTCTATCTGCCCCTTGTCAAAAGGCTCTATGGCCTCCGTTCTGATACGTGCTATCGTCGGAGACATTATGAAGAACGTCAAGAAAAGCGCCAATCCGATTATGATCTGATTGGGGGGTGCGGACTGGGTATTAAGGGCCTGTCTCGTAAAGTGAAGAACGATTATGATCCTCGTAAAACTGGTCAGGCATATGATCAGTATGGGGGCCAGTCCTATGAGCGTAAGAGTTATGAGTATACGCAATGCCCCGTTGACCGTTCCGTTGCCGTTGTCATAGGTCACCGTAACGGTATTGGCGATGTTCATCTCCTTAAGCTCATCACCGCTGTCGGATGTTCCGGGATCATTGATATTGGTCCTCTCATCCGTGGAACCTGTCAGATTGGAATCCATGGTCCCGTTCTCCACGGCGGTGGCATGAGCCTTTACGCTCGGGCATATACACAATATGCCCACCACTAACAGCAGGCATAATGTTCTCATTATTCTAATGGGTTGTCTGTAATAATCTCTATTCATCCCGACGGCTTTCCGAAGAATCGGTCATTTCATCTGCGTCCGCTTTGCGCCGCATCTTGTCTAAGATTCCGGCAAAGTCAAGGCCCGCTGCGGATCCGTCCTCTTTGATCACGATATCTTCCGTGGGGACATCGCAGATGTAGACAGAAGCATCCTTTGATACAGACAGCGCGACATACTTCTTGCCTATACGCACGATCTCAACAAAGACATTGGGTGCGATACGCGCGCTCTCGATAACTTCAATATTACCGCTTATACTCTGCCTTCGATTGAAGCCGCCTATCCATCTTGTGACCAGATAGGTGATCAGCAGAACGAAGACAAATATGAGCAGTACGGTAATGAACTGCACAAAGGAATCCATTCGTATATTCCTTATCCTATAACCTTCTTAACCGCCTCGATAACTCTGTCAGCCTGGAAAGGCTTAACTATAAAGTCCTTGGCACCGTTCTGGATAGACTCGATAACCATTGCCTGCTGACCCATTGCCGAACACATGATAACCTTGGCATCCGCATCGGAACCCTTGATCGCCTTCAGAGCCTGAAGTCCGTCCATCTCAGGCATCGTGATGTCCATAAGTACGAGATCGGGCTTAAGCTCGCCGTACTTCTCAACACCCTTGGCGCCGTTCTCAGCCTCGCCGACTACGTTGTAGCCGTTCTTGGTGAGGATGTCCTTGATCATCATTCTCATGAATGCCGCGTCATCACAGATTAAAATGTTTTTTGCCATAATTCTACACTCCTAACTTATTTGATAATCTCAGTTACACGAATACCGAAACTCTCTTCGATCACTACAACTTCTCCCTTGGCTACGAACTTGCCGTTGACCAGTACATCTATAGGTTCTCCGGCTATCCTGTCCAGCTCTATGATAGTTCCCGGAGAGAAGTCCAAAATCTCTGATATTGACTTCTTGGTCCTGCCCAGTTCCACCGTTACTTCGAGAGGAACATCAAGGATCAGGTCAATATTCTCGTTGCTTGCCAATGCTCCCAGTCCGCCCTGGAAGTTCTCAAACTGAGCAGTCTGATAATTCATTCCCTGAGGCATACCGTACGGCATTGCCGGATATGGCATCGGATAAGGCATTCCGCCCTGAGGCATTGCACCTGACATGTCAGGCTGCGGTGCTGCCGGCGGTGGTGCCGCTGCCGGCGGGGGCGTGTATGCTACCGGTTCCGGTGCAGGTGCAGCCGCGGGTGCGGGTGCGGGTTCCGGCTCCGGTTCGGGTGCAGGTGCTGTCTCCAGCAATCCGCCTCCCATGAATGTCTCTACGATCTCCTTGGCGAATTCAATCGGGTAGAGCTGTAATATCGTACTGTCTACCAGCTCTCCGATCTGCATCCTGAATGCGATCTCAACGAAATCTCCCGCCAGGAAATTGGCTACATCAGATCCTTCAAGCGTATCCGTCTGTACGTCCACCAGATCTGCCGTCGGCGGAGAGATGTCGATCATTTTGCCAAGCATCTGTGACAGTGAAGTGGCTGACGAACCCATCATCTGGTTCATGGCCTCGGATATGGCGCTTAAGTGAAGTTCACCGAGTTCGCCGTCCGTATTGGTACCGTCACCGCCCATCATAAGATCCGTTATTATCTTAACATCCTCTTCCTTGAGGATCAGGATGTTGGATCCGTCAAGTCCCGTCGTATATTTGATCTGTATGAATACACAGGGCCTTTCCTTGTCTGCCGTCAACTTCTCCCAGTTGCTGACGCTGACGACCGGCGTAGTGATATTTACTTTTTGATTAACAAGGGAAAAGAGAGTCGTGGCTGATGTTCCCATGCTAATGTTGGCTACTTCACCGATCGCATCTTTCTCTATGTCCGTCAATGTAAACGAACCGGATGCCGGTGCGTCTGCCGCTGCGGGTGCTGCCGGTTCTGCCGGTGCTTCCGGGGCAGGTGCTTCGCCTGCGTCTGCTGCCGGTGCGTCTGCATCTGCAGCCATTCCGCCAAGTAGTGCATTTATCTCGTCCTGAGATAAAATACCACCATCCATGCTCCTATTCCTCCTCTCTTATGACCGTTGTAACCCTTACCGCGTAATTATCATCGCTCTTGCCGGGCATGGCCATAAATTTCTTGATATTCCCCACGTAAATCTCCAATTCCTGTTCGGTTCTCGTATTAAGCCTTATGATATCACCGCATTGAAGATTAACGAAATCATTCACCGTGATAACGCTCTTGCCGAGGACTGCCTTGATCGGAGCATCCACACGCCTTATCATGGCCTCTACATTCTGAGAATAGTCCTCATCATTAGCTTCCTTCATCGTCGAATACCAGAACTTGGTATTCAGCTTGTCCATAATGTCCTCCACCGTACTGAACGGAAGGCAGACATTCATGAATCCTTCGACATCACCTATCTTGATATTCAGTGTCACGATGGCGATCATGTCGTTGGGAGCAATGATCTGCGCGAACTGTGGATTGGTCTCTATCCTCTCAAGGAAAGGTTCTATATCCACCACGTTCTTCCACGGATCCCTCATGAGGGTCATGCAGATGGTCATTATCTTGTTCAGGATGACCAGCTCTATATCCGAGAAGTCCCTCTCCTTGTCTATGGGAACGCCCTGACCTCCAAGCATTCGATCTATCATGGCAAATCCCAGGTTGGGAGCAAGCTCTATGATGATCTGTCCCTGAAGCGGACTGAAGTTCACGATACCCAATATGACCGGGTTGCTAAGCGCATTGGAGAATTCCGAGAACACGACCGTTTCGGAACTGGCTACCGATATCGATACGGACTTACGCAGATAAAGCGGTAAGTTCGTAGATAACAGTCTGCCGTAATGCTCATATATGATCTCCAATGTTCTTAAGTGTTCTTTGGAGAATTTCGCAGGTCTGGCAAAGTCGTAATTGCGAACCTGCTTCTCATCGGTTTTTGATATTTCTTCGGCGTCCAGTTCACCGGTACTTAAGGCAGCCAGCAAACTGTCTATCTCGTTCTGAGATAATACCTCACCCAAGCAGGCTCACCTCCTTTGTCCGAAATATCGGATGATCTCATCATGAGAACATTTATATCTCAGGTTGTCCGGCCTTGTCAGCCAACCCTGCGTAATGCATCCTTAACAGGTTAAGAGAACATAATATCTCTGAACACAACATTGTATATAAACTTGGAATTGTACATCTGCTGTATCTTCTCAAGTATCTCCTGACGCAGCATATCCGGATTGCTCTCGGCCTCCTCTATCGGATGCGACTGTATTACTGAGAATATCTCACTCTTGATAAGGTCCATATTGCTCTCTATCATGGGCTGATACTTCTCGTAGTCGGGATCCTTCTTGTTAAGTGAAAGTGATACCGATACAAGGCAGTAATGCGACTCACCGTCAGCGCCCTTGGCAAGAGATATCGTCATCTGATCCGGTATCTGTACAACCTCGATATCCTCCATCGTGACCTCGGGTACTGCCTCTTCTCCTGCCTGTGATGCATCCGCAACCTCAAGGGATAACGCGCTTGAGATACCGTCTATAAGCCTCGCCGTCTTCTTCATGGTCCCCATAACCGAGAACATCATTATCGCCGTCAACGCTACATTGACTACGAGTAATGCAAGCACGAGGATTGATATCATATTCTTCTTCATAGTCTTCTCCTATCCGAAAGCAGCCTAATTCTCTGCGCTTAAACTGTTATATATCTTGATCTCGATACGCCTGTTCTTGGCTCTGCCTTCGGGTGTCGAATTGTCGGCAACAGGGATGTATTCACCTCTTCCCGAATGCTTGATCTTCGCAGGATCAAGGCTTGTATTCTCCACGAGATAATCAAACATCGCCAAAGCTCTGTACGAACTTAAGACATCGTTACTCTCGAAGTGACTCGTATGTATCGGGACGTTGTCCGTATGTCCCTCTATCTCTATGGTACTTGTCGCATATCTCTCGAGGATCATGGCTATCTTGCCTACCATCGGCAGTGCCTCGCTCCTCAGTTCAGCAGAACCCGAGTCGAAAAGTACCGAGCCCTTAAGGGTAAGCTGTACATACTGTGAAGTGAACTGGATATCAACATCCTTGTCTATCCCGTTCTCTACGAGGGCTTCCGATACGGCTTCGGCAAGAGTTTCGCTCTCTCTGAGCTGTTCCTCTTCTAAGGCTTCCTTGAGTTCCTCCGCAGAACCGGAATCGTTCTCATCCTTTTCCATATCGTTCTGCTTGGCCGTCTGCTCTGCGGCAGCACCGGTATTGCTTATATACATATCAAGATTGTTCAGCTGGCTCACACCGTTGCTGATGAGCAATCCGTCATTGAACGACGAGCCTCCGGCCTGGAAAATGCTGAAGGTGTTGGAGAATGACGCTGCTATCTCCTGGAATTTCTGGGCATCTATGGTCGACATCGAGAACAGAAGCACGAAGAAGCAAAGCAGGAGATTCATCAGATCGGCGAAGGTGGACTGCCACGCCGGCGCGCCTTTAGGCGGCTCTTCTGCCTTCCTCTTAGCCATCGCCTTCACCTCCCGCTGCGGCTTCCATCGCTGCCTTCTCGGCAGGTGTCAGGAATGACTTAAGCTTCTCCTCTATTACTCGGGGATTCTCACCGGCCTGTATCGACAACAGACCTTCTATCATGATCTCCTTGCTCATCATCTCTTCTTCGTTACGTGCCTTAAGCTTGGCACCTACGGGCGCACATATCCAGTTGGCAAGAAGCGAACCGTACAATGTAGTAAGCAATGCGACCGCCATGGCAGGACCGATCGAAGACGGGTCGTCCATGTTCTGAAGCATGTTAACCAGACCGATCAGGGTACCGATCATACCCCAGGCAGGACCCATGGCTCCGAGGTTCTCCCAGAAACCGATCTTGCTCCTGTGTCGGTTATCTATACTCATCATCTCAGTCTCCATGATACCTCTTACCAGCTCGGGATCGGTACCGTCGACTATGAGTAATATGCCCTTCTTGAGGAAAGCATCATCCAGTTCGCCTGCCGCTTCCTCTAACGACAACAAGCCCTCCTTACGTGCTACGTTGGAGAGATCGATGATCTTCTTTATAACGCCCGATATATCCTGGGCACCGCTTTTAAATGTCAATAGTATAGACTTTAAGCCTGCAATATATTCAGGGATCGTATACGAGGCAAGGATACACATGAACGCTCCGCCAAACGTGATCAGAGCGGAAGGTGCATCCATGAAATTCAGTACAACCGAAAAGCTGTTGCCGAATACGATTCCAAAGATAACCAAAGCAAGGCAGACTACCAAGCCTATAATGGTCGCCAGATCCACAATTATCCACCTGTGCTTCCATCAAATTGCATCAATTGACAGAAATATCCTTTCTATACGATTTTACTAGATTATTCACTTCTTGTCTACTTTCTTTTACAATTATTTTCCTGCCTGTAGTAAAAGAAATGACCGTGTCGGGATTGGACTCTACCGTCTCTATAAGGTCCGGATTGACCAATGTCTTCGTCCCGTTTAGTTTGGTTACCTCGATCATGCTTCCTCCAGCCGGGTCAGAGCCACATGTAATGTACCGCGGGCACGCTTTCGCTAGAGTTTTTTGCGTTACGTTACTAGACTCGATAAAACCTCGTCAAGTAACGACGCAAAAAAACTACCCGCTTGCACATTACATGTGTCTCTGTCTCTTCAGATATATGACAGTATACCACATAATGAAACAGAACGAAATACCGACACTACATATTGTAGTGTCGGTAAATCCATGTAAGGCTTTAAGAAACAGTTTTGTAATTATCTCTTTAAGTTAACAAGTTCTTCCAAAAGTGTGTCTGAAACCGTTATAATACGTGAGTTGGCCTGGAAGCCACGCTGTGTGGTGATCATATCGGTAAACTCTGCAGAGAGGTCTACATTGGACATCTCAAGAACACCGGTTGTCATGTAGCCGCCGCCGGCCTTAATGTCGATACCGATTCCGTCGAAGTCGCCGGAGTTCTGAGTGTTCTTGTAGAGGTTGTCACCTTCCTTCTCAAGACCTGATGCATTGGCAAACTCTGCAACCGCGATCTGACCTAAGAGCCTTGACATACCGTTATCATATGATGCATAGATACGTCCGTCGTCCTGGATTGATACGCCGCTCATACGGCCGAGCTTACGGCCTGCGCCGAGCTTGTTCTCGTCACCGTTTGCTGCGGTGATCGTAGATGTACCCGAGTTGTTGTACATTGTCGTTGTTGAGAAATCAATGTCTATATCCATGAAGTTCTCAAGAGGAACCTGCTCACCTGCTAATGATGTAGCGGCTGCCTTAAAGTCGAGCTTGGCTGTATTGATGTTCTGTCCGCCGATACCCGTGAACTTACCGGTATCAGTATTAAATGTTAAGAGGTTACCGCCTGTTGTAATATTGGTCGTTACAAGTGCGCTTCCGTCAGGAGCAACGTCGATAGTATAGTTGCCGTCTGCGGGAAGATTGTAGGCCTTGATCTTATTGTTGATGTCATTGGCGGGAAGCTTTTCCTCAACTTCCGTACCCTTGATCTCTATATCCGTACTTGCGGTAAAATCCTGCTTGAATGTAACCGTAACCGCATTGTTATTGGCCTGATCCGGAGCTGATACAGCTACTGTACCGGTCTTGGCATTCTTGAAAAGCCCTGCTGCCGTAAATACTGCTTCCCATGTCATATCAGCCGGAACTGCCTTACCTGTATCATCCGTACTGTCTCTGTAATAATATGTATTGTCCGCTTTCTGATACTGAAGATTGTATTTATTGAGATCTGCCTCTGTAAGTACAGACTTGCCGTCCGCTTCTATAGCAGCATCTGCGGCAAAAGTTCCTGTTGTCGGGAATGTGTACTCGGCACCCGGCTCTCTCTTGGTCGTATAATCAGACAGCCACTTATCAAAGTCTATCTTGGAGTTTGCCATGGTATGGATGAATACCGGATTGTTGGGATCCGAATAATCGTACTTGTATCCGTTGGCAGGCTTATCATAAGTATCTGCATTGACCTGCTGTATCGTATCACCGAATGTCACGATATCCGTGATATTCTCAACATTGTAGACTTCCTTGAGGGATCTGTTCTGAGCATCCAGGACATCTGTCAGAGATACCGTGTACTCGCCCTCTTCATTTGTGCTCTTTACGCTGAACTTGGCGGTATAAGCATATCCGAGGTTATCATAGAACATAAAGTTCATGACCTTACCTGAAGGACTTGTTATATTGGTGTCGTTCTTATCGATGATACCTGTCACGCGGCCTTTTGTCGTAGCCTCAGGAGCGTAAGTCATGTTCTCTGCGCTCATGATGCGAAGAGGAGATACTGTATCCTGCTTGATATCCATTGTTGCGGGATCTACCTGCCATCCCATAACGTTATAACCGTTGGATGTTGTAGCAAGGTTTCCGAGTCCGTCCACGTAGAACGAGCCGTCTCTTGTAAAGAAGTTATCCATTCCGTTGCTGACGATGAAGAATGCATCGCCTGTTATACGGATATCGAAAGGGTTGTTCGTCGTCTGTGAAGCACCCTGAGAAGTTATGGCTGTGTTGATCGCACCTGTTTTTACACCGAGACCGATCTGACGGGCATTGATACCTGCTCTGCCTGTCTCTGCATTGGCACCTGATGCATTCTGAGTTGTCTGATACATGAGCTCAGAGAATGTCATCGACTGAGACTTGTACGCTACGGTGTTGACATTGGCGATGTTGTTACCGATAACGTCCATCTTGGTCTGGTGCGTCTTAAGTCCGGCTACGCCGGAGTACATTGATCTCATCATAATGGTTGCCCTCCTGTTATTGTAGGATCGGGCGGTGTGGCTTCTTCCGTCATTCCGAAGCCTTAAGCCTCCTTATGAGGTCCGGCTTATACTATCACCGCTCCGTCTATATTGGTAAATACCTGTTCGTTGCTTCTCTCTGAATCCAATGCCGTTACTACGGTATTGCTCGGTACATTCACTATGAATGCCAGCTTGTCCATTATCATCAGGGATTCTTTGATTCCTTTCATTCCGGCCTTTGCTACACCTTCCTGCAATCTGTTAAGCTGTGAATTGTCTAAGGTTATGTCTCTTGTAGCCAGCCTGTCGGTTGCATGCTTGGAAAACTTAAGCTCTCCTCCGGTCTTCTCCTGCATCCTGCCAAGGATATCTCCGAAGCTCTTGTCACCCTCATTATATCTTCTCGGGGCATCTGTCTTCCGGTTTCCAAGAAATTCACCCTGGATCTGTTTAGCGGAAAGGAATCTTTCGTTAGCTATGTTCATATGCTTCCCTCCGTTATCTTAGGTGTTCGTTATTCAGTTAAACCTTTTCGGTATCGTTACCTGAAGTATTCTGCATTGCCTGAATCTTCTCTGCATACCATTCAGCATATGCATTGTAGACCTTCTGGGTCTCTTCAGATAAGAACGATTTCTGGTACGAATTCATCGAGCTGTATGCCGCAACCACCTTGCCGACCTTGTCGATGTCCTCATTGGTGAGGTTGTCGATGTTGGGCAGCCTGTCAAGTTCGGTCACAACAGTGTCCGCAAGCTTAACAGCCAGTGTGTAGTCTCCGTCGGCTACAGTCTTGAGATTCTCATAATCATATAGGGTACCATCGATCGACAGATATGTCTTGCTGCCTGAGAATGTGACATAATCCACAGTTCCTTCTACGGTCTTGGTGTCACCGGTAGCAGATGTCTCTTCCATGAATACATATTGTCCGACTAATGCTGATGCACTCTGCTTGTCCATTGTAGCGCCCATGTTCTGCATCTCTTCAAGTGTAGAGAATGTAGCAAGCTGGCTTACGTATTCGGTATTGTCCGTAGGCTCCAATGGATCCTGATACTGCATCTGAGTTACTAAAAGTTGTAAGAAAGCGTCCTTGTCGAGTGCTCCGCCCGCTTCTCTCTTGGAAGCTTCGATTGCCTTAGATATGGAGGATGAACTCTGTGACGCTCCGTTGTTGACGATCTTACCGTCAACCACATTTGCAAAAGTACTCATATCGTTCTCCTTAGCTTATGCCATATAATCCACTGTGTTACCCTGTCTTGCCATCATGTCCGCCGTGACCTTATCTTCTTCATCAAGTTCTTCAAGATCAAGTTCATTAAGATCGCCGCCGCTTAAGTTGATGCCTCTGACTTTCTTTCTCTTGGCCTCTGCTTCCGGCTGTCCGCCTCTGTTCTCTCCGTTTTCACTGAGATTACGTTCAAAAGCATGTGAACTTACCGTAACTTCGACCGCTTCTATCTTGATACCCTGCTCATTCATCTGGTCCTTCAGCTGAATTATCTGAGCTTCTAAGACTTCCTTCACCTGCTGATTCTCTGTGGTGAATGAAGCTGTGATAACACCATCCTTGGCCGCTACCTGTACTCTGACATTACCAAGTGATGCGGGATGTAACTGCATCTCCATCTCCGTAATGTCTTCTTTCATCGTCATGCGAAGTGATTCGCTGACCTGCTCCATGATCTGATCCGTTGTAGTCGTATACGTTGTAACTGCCGGTTCGCCGATCTTCTCTGCGACCATACCCTTAAGTGTATCCGTAACCGTCTGAGTGAAGCTTAAGTGTTCGTTGTTCTGTCTTGAATCACTCCCGGTACCCTGTCTCTTGTTATCCTCGTGCCTTGCACTGACAGGTGCGATCTCTTCGGTATCGTCTGCTTTTACCTGAATATCGGTCTCTTCACGGACTGTAATGACCTTGTCGTCCTTATCTGCGGGTTTCGCGGTAAGAATATCCTCGGCATTCTCGTATGACTTGATCTCGGCTGCCTTATCACCCATCTGACTCTTGAGTTCCTCTACAGGTATCTGCAGATCATCCGCCAGCTCCTGCATGAGGTCCTGTGCCTCTGTCATAAGCTGCTTGACATCTGCAAACAATTCTTCGTTTGTCATGATCTCGGTGACATCTGCTGCCTGCGTAAGATCAACTGCCAGATCAGGGATCATATTGGGATTGAGTACTTCCATGCCTATCATATCCAGATCGTTCATGGCTTCCTCTACCTGTGCAACAGGAATCTCCAATACTTCTGCGATGGTCTGCACCATCGTGTTAACTGTCGCCGCTATCTCTTCCATTGCTTCGTCGCTTAAGACCTTGTCATCCTCTGCAGGCTTAACGCTCTTATCCTCAGCCTTGACCGGCTTATCGGAAGTGTCCTTCCCTACGCCTTCTTTGGCTTTCGGATCTGCCTTGGGATCGTTGTCGTCAGCTTTCTTGGCCTCTCCTGCTCTGTTTCTGTCTGCAGGCTCCTTAGGCTGTGGTACGTTTACGTTATTGCCCTTGTCTGTACTGTTCTTGAGTACATCAGAGAAATCCGCACCCGAAGCCGGACTGAGATTCGCAGCCATGCCCGACTTAATGTCCTGTAAGGGACTTAAGCCTGTCACTAAATTAGCTGTCATCCGTCATCCTCCTTATCAAGTTATCAAAGTACGCTCGCTGCACTTATTGCAACTCTCTATGATTTATATCGGAGTCACGCCCCGGTTACTTAACCCCCGGAGCGTGTATTTCTTCATCAAATCACGGTTTAATTATCCGACCATATATACAGGTAACCTTCCGCTTTCGTATGCAGTTAATTATCCGGTTCCATTATCTTGGTCAGTTTGGCCGCGATCTCGGAATCCATAGCACCCAGGATCTTGCCTCTGGAGTCTGTATCCATCTGCCAGAGTATCTTGGCTGCCAGCTCCAGATTATCCGTCATGTCCTCGAATATGGCAGCCGCCTGCTTGGGCTTCATATCAGCATAGGCCTGAGCGTAGTTCTTGATCTCTTCGGAGACCTGCTCCTCCACGATGACCTGTTTATAAAGGGCTTCCGCAGTAGCCGGATCCATGGACTGATAGTACTTCACATACTCATCTGCCCCGGGGCCGTTCTGAGCGTAGACCACTTCGTTGTAGAATTCATTCTTGATGCGTTCGAATTCCACCTGCTTATCTTCAAAAGTCTTAAGCCTCCGCACCTCCTCTTCAAGTGCCGATATCTGCTCATCCTTGGATGCCGACCCCGACTGTGTATCCGCCAGTTCCTTCTGAAGATCCTGTATCTCCCTCACGGCTTCCTTAAGGGACGAATATCCGGATGTATCGATATCATCCTCTCCGTCCTCATTCTCATCCGATCCCATGGCGGAATCAGGCAGTATCTTATTGACCACGGGCACATTACGAAGAACAGGTGCAAGCACACCGGATCCGAACCCGCCCACATCCAGCTTGATGAGAGCGCAAATGATGGCGATCCACACGGCCACGATTATGATGGTGGTTATCACGACAGGAAGGTTACTCCCTTCATCATCCGTTATTCGCGCCTCTTCATCCGCAAGTTCCTTAGCTCTCTTCTTGGCTTCCTTTTTCTTGGCCTTCTGTTCGGCCTTGGAACGCTTCTGCTCTTCTTTAAAGGCTTTTTTCTCTTCTTTGAGTCGGGCTATATCCGCCTCGTTCTCATCTACGTAATCCGCCATATTTATCCTTCCCTGTCATGATGCATATATCACCGATGACATCATCTTCGCTTCGATCCGCCGCCCCGATACTCACTCTCTGACCTTCAGTCCGTGCCTGTAGCTGACAAGTTCATCCACTTCCTTGCTCTCGGCTGCGTTGACTTCATGAACGAACTCCTCGAAGGCATTCTCCTTAAGCTTCTCCTGGATCTTTCGCTCCTGCATCGCGATATTGAGGGCATTTCTTGCCGTATCGACTCCGGCCTGAGCCCTTGCCACATTCTCCTTTTGAGCTTCTATCTGCTCCTTGAGATTGTCGATCGCCCTGGTATTATCTCTGAGGTCATTGACATCTATGGCTTCCCTGCGCATGCGTCTGCCCTCTTCCTCATACCATTCTCTTCGGGCTTTTAGCTTCTCAAGCTTCTCCTCTTCCGCGTTAAGGATGGCCATCGCTTCGGCAAAAGCGGCTTTGGCCTGGTCTTCCATCTTCTCCTTAACGTTCAGGACATTTTGCATCTTATATCTGAATACAGCCATATTTCTAATCCGCAAACAGTGCGTTCATCATGCTTAAGGTATCCTCAAAGGCAACCGCCTCGTCCGTGCCCTGCATCAGAAAAGCATTGACCGCATCTATCTTCTCTATGGCATAATCTATGCCTGCGTTGCTTCCCTTTTTATAGGCACCTATATTGATCAGATCCTCAGCCTCATTATATGTGGCCAGAACATTCTTGAGCTTGCCTGCCGTCTCCTTATGCTCTCTCGTAGCGACCTGGCTCATGCACCTTGAGATACTCTGCAATACGTCTATGGCAGGATAATGGTTCTTATGGGCCAGCTTACGGTTGAGCATTATATGACCGTCCAATATCGAACGTGCCGTGTCCGTGATGGGTTCGTTAAAATCATCACCGTCTACTAACACGGTATAGAGCCCGGTTATCGAGCCCTTGTCCGAACACCCCGCTCTTTCAAGAAGCTTCGGCATCTCGGAATATACACTCGGAGGATAGCCTCTTGATACCGGCGGCTCTCCGTTGGCAAGTCCTATCTCCCTCTGCGCCATGGAGAAACGCGTCATGGAGTCCATCATTAAGAGGACATCCTTACCCTTGTCCCTGAAATACTCGGCGATCGCAGTCGCCGTCTTTGCCGCCTTGTTACGTTCAAGCGCAGGCCTGTCGGAAGTGGCAACGACCACAACGGACCTCTTCATGCCTTCAGGTCCCAAGTCTCTCTCCACGAATTCCCTGACCTCTCTGCCTCGCTCTCCGATAAGAGCTATGACATTGATGTCAGCCTTGGTATTCCTGGCCAGCATTCCAAGAAGCGTGGATTTGCCGACACCTGAGCCTGCAAATATACCTATACGCTGTCCTTTGCCTATGGTCATAAGTCCGTCTATGGCCTTAACTCCGAGCGTCAATACCTCGGAAATGATCTTCCTGCTCATGGGATCCGGCGGAGCGCATTCCACCGGATAAGGGGTTCCGCCCGTTATCTCCGCACCGTCAGTCGGTCTTCCGAGACCGTCAAGGGTATGACCGAGCAAATCCTCCGATACATTCACCGAAAGTGGATTGCCCGTGTTCTCCACTATACATCCGATACTTATCCCTTCAGCATTATCATACGGGGTCAGCTGGGTCCTGCCCTCCTTAAATCCCACTACTTCCGCCATAATGGGCGGCAGATCGGGATCTTCCGGGTATATATAGCAAACGTCACCCAACTTGCTGTCAGGTCCTGCAGACTCTATCGACAAGCCGATGACGTTGACAATCTTACCTTTCTTGGCAAAGAAAGGCTCATCGCACAGTGCTATGTATTTGTCCAGATCGATACGTGCTTCCAAAAGTTAATATCCTTTATGCCGGCGGAGCGCATATATATTATATAAGCGGGTAATTGGAGGCGTCGGTACTTAGACGGCGTTCCCCAGACGTCTTATGTACCGCTACGCCGGAACCTTAGCGAGAGCGTGCCCGCGTTATAATATATATGCGCTCCGCCGGCTCTGCATCACAATTTAGTCGGGAGTATATGATAATAATTCAAGCTTTTTTCTGAGCATCTCAAGTTCCGTCCCGAGGCTGCAGTCGAAAATGCCTCCCGGAGTCTCTATCATGCACTCATTCTCCTTAAGGGTAGCATCTTCGATTATGTCTATGACCGCATCTTCCGATAAGGAGTCGGAGCGGAGCAGTTTCTTGTTCTCACTGACATATGAATAGTCTTCACGGCTGACATGGATCATGTATGACTTGCTGGATTCGATATGACCCATCGCATTTCTCAGAAGGCCCAGTATCAGTTCCTTTTGACCAGATAAGTCAACCTCAAAAACCTTCTCATATATCGACGTCAGAACATGGACAAAGCGGGGTTCAAGCTCATCGATCATCTCCTCATACTGCTGCATAAGATTCGCTCTCTCCCGTTCTATCTCAGCCCTGGCTTCATTCATCTCAGCCGAGGCCTGAGCCAGTCCGTCTTCGTATCCCTGCGCCTTGCCCTCTTCGTATCCTACGGTCTTGCGCCTTTCGATCTCACCTGCTGCCTCGGCCTTCATGGCCTCCACTTCGGCTCTGGCCATCTCTTCTATCTCTTCTCTCGACGGCCCCTGATATACCGGAACTTCCGGCTCAGGCTCCGCGTAGGCATCTTCTTCCTGAGGTGCGGCCTTTATCACATTGGACACCGGATTGCCGTATTCATCATACTCTTCCTCGTACTCTCCGATCTCATCGGAGTCACCCACCAGAGCGTTGAGCGTATCCGCATCCAATCCGTCAGTAAAGACAGGCTCCCCTTCATAATTATCTTCAGTGAAATCTAAGGCATTCTGCGCCGGTTCGGGCGCGGAATACCTTAAGTTGCTCAACTTTTCCTCTACTATGCTGTTAGTATCTATGACACGAGGTTCATCTCCTTCTCTCGCCAGATAGAAGGACTTGACCAGGTTGCCGCTTCGTCCCCTAGACAATTATCTCGTCTCCTCCGCCTCTTGATATTACGATCTCGCCGGAATCCTCAAGCTTACGTATGATATTGACTATCTTCTGCTGAGCTTCCTCAACATCCTTCATACGAACGGGGCCCATGAATTCCATGTCTTCCTTGATCATAGTGGCAAGACGCTTAGAAAGGTTATTGAATATCGCACCCTGTACCTGCTCATTACTTCCCTTAAGAGCAAGGCCGAGGTCGTTATTGTCCACATCACGCAGCACTCTCTGTATGGCTCTGTCGTCCAGAAGAAGGATATCCTCGAAGACGAACATCTTCTTTCTGATCTCGTCCGCAAGTTCGGGCTCCTCGATCTCCAACGTCTCCATGATATGCTTCTCTGTTCCTCGATCCACGGAGTTGAGGATCTCTACTACCTGATCCACACCACCCACAATGGTGTAATCCTGATTGACAAGACTCGCAAGCTTGCTTTCCAATATCTTCTCCACTTCCTTGATGACATCCGGAGATGTACGATCCATAAGTGCTACTCTCTTAGCTACATCCGCCTGTCTCTCCTGAGGAAGAGCGGCGATTATCTGAGATGCCTGCTGAGGCGCTACATAAGATAAGATAAGGGCAATGGTCTGAGGATGCTCATCCTGAATGAAGTTGAGCAGCTGTGAAGGCTCAGCCTTGCGCACGAACTCAAAGGGCTTAACCTGCAATGACGCGGTAAGCTTGCTGATAACTTCGATGGCCGCTTCTGAACCGAGAGCCTTATCAAGCAGCTCCTTGGCGTAATTGATACCGCCTTCCGCGATATACTGCTGTGCCAGACATACCTGATAGAATTCATCCACAACCTCGTCCTTGACCTGAGGCGTGATACTTCTGGTATTGGCTATCTCAAGCGTCAGTTCCTCTATCTCCTCTTCCTTGAGATGCTTGAATATCGTCGCCGAACGCTCGGGACCTAATGCAATGAGCAGTATCGCTGATTTCTGAAGCCCCGTGAGCTTCTCTTCTGCAAACTTAGCCGCCGCCATCTTAACTCCAATCCTCGTTCAACCAGTTGCGCAACAGAGCTGCTGCAGCCTCCGGGTTCTCATCCACGAATTTTTCTATCATCTTACGGGTCTCAGACTTGGTCTCGACCTCAATATCTTCAAGTGCAGACTCGGGTGTGGACTGCAGCAGGTTCTCCACTGAAAGTTCCTCTTCCACTTCTTCCGCCTTCTCCGAACGCATGCTCCTTAATATCACGAACGCTAACAGACCAAGGATCACTACGATCAGCACGATCTGGATGATATCGGTAGCCGTTATGTTGGCACGCTGCCTGTCTATGAACATGGGCTCCTCGTAGGATACGAAACTGATGTTGGCAGCATCTATGCCGCTGGCCTTGGCCACCATGTTCACAAGATCCTCATCCGTCTCTATCTTCTGCCTCTCGGAATTGGCAAGCTTGTATTCTTCCCATGTAACACCGTCCAACAGCCCCTGAGTCTTGGCATCCTCTTCCTTGAGGACCTTATACTTGATGGCTGCCACTGACAGTGATGACGTATTATACTTGATGAGTCCTGCCGGGATCGTTGTCTGCCTTATGAACTCGTTGGGCAGATAATCCCTGTTCTGTTCCGATACGGACGAAGAGTTGTAACCGTTGTCCTGCAGCACATATGTGGTACCGTCCTCACCGTTGCTGTCGGTACCGGGAACCTGGGCCTGTCCGCCCTGGGCCTCGGACTCGTAGATGTCCTCATGGCTCAGCACGCCCTGGCTCTGACCGTCTGCCGGAGTGTAGTTGTGCTCAGTCTCCTCGGTAGTCGAGAAGTCGAGCTCAAGATTCGTGGAAACTTCGATGAGGTCATACTCGTTGGTACCCAAGAGGACCTTCTTGACTTCCTGCTGCATCAGAGTCTCTGCCTGCTGCTTGACCGTCATCTGTGAAGTAGCCGTACCGCTGACGCTCATCTCCTCATCTCCGGAGAACAGCAGATTACCCTCATTGTCTATGATCGTGATATCACTTATGTCCTTGTTGCCGAGCGCGGTCTTGACAAACTGTGCCACATTGGCAGCATTCTCGGGAGTGAATTCCCCGTCAGGCTCGATCCATATGGCTGCCGACTTATCCTCCTGCTTGGATATGAGCGTCCCGTCATTCTGAGGAAGATTGAGCTGTACCGTCGCTCTTTTGATATTGGCCATACCCTGAAGATCTGTCTCCATCAGGCTCTCTAAATACAGCTTATACTGCTTCTGCTTGTCAGACTCAGTGGCCGAGAAGCCGCCGCCGGTGACATTGGCAAGGTCATAGCCGGCCGCAGGAATATCATTGGCTCCGAGCAGAAGTCTCGCCTCGGAGGCCTGCGACTTAAGTACCTTGATCTGCAATCCGTCATCGGATGTCTGGTATGTAATGTTCTCACCGTCCAAAATACCCGTGATCTGCGAGGTCTCCTTCGTAGACTCGGTAGTCACCAGTATCTCATATACGGGTCTTGTAAGTATGGTTATAAGAATAGCAAAAGCTACTATCACACCGGCTGCCACCGATACGATAATAGTCTTCTGCTTGGACGAAAACTTATTCCACCACTCCAATATCTTCTTAGGGATCTCTCTTAGACGTTCCATCATCTTGAATCACCACATCTCCTTATGCGACCGTTCCCTATAACTGCATCTGCATAAGTTCCTTATATGCATCCATAAACTTATCTCTCACTGCGACCGTATACTGAAGTGCTGTAGAAGCCTTCTGAAGGGCTATCGTGAGATCGTGGGTGTTGTCCGTAAGTCCCATGGCCAGCTTAAGTTCCTCATTCTCCGCATCCGACAGATAGGAATTGGTAACATTGAGATTCTCCACAGCTGCATTGAACACGCTCTCGAATGCAGATGACGTATCCTTGACGGGCGTCACTCCCGAGGTGCTGTGCTCTGCCGTATTACGGACCGCCCCGCTTGTAATGTTGTACAGATTATGAATATCTATTGCCATGTCTTATCCTCTTACTGACCCATCTCCAAGCCGAGCTTGGCGATATTCTTGCTGGCCTCAAATGCGGTCGCATTGGCTTCATAGCTTCTGCTGGCATCTATGAGGTTGGTCATCTCAGTCACTATGTTCACGTTGGGGTACATCACGTATCCGTTCTCATCCGCATCGGGATGTGAAGGATCATATACAAGATGTCCTTCGGTCTTATTGTCATCATATGTACCGCTGACCTTGACGCCCTTGCCCTTGAATCTGTCGGTCATGCGGCCGAATATCGTGGAAAACTGAGGCTGTCCGCCGTTCTTCTCCTCAAACGTCACGATCTTGCGCTTATAGGGCGAACCGTCCTCCGTCCTTGTGGTATTGGCATTGGCGACGTTCTCGGCAATGACATCCATACGATATCTCTGCGCCGTAAGTCCCGATGCATTTATGTTAAAGTTATCAAATAATGCCATAAGTCACCTCCGTTATTTCATTACCGAACTAAGGTTACTGAACTCGGAACCTATACTCTTCATGAGTCCCTCATACTTAAGCTGATTGGCGGCCAGAGTTACCTGCTCCTGTTCGGGATCCACGTTGTTGCCGTCAAGCCTGTATGAATAGTTCTGATAATCCGTGAACTGTCTGGGCTTAAGTGCGCTGTTGCGAAGATTGGCCACCTTCGAGTCGATCGAGATATACTTGCTGTTGTGCATCGCCTTGGTCAGCTGTGCCTCGAAATTGACATCCTGGCGCTTGTAATTAGGCGTGTCCTGATTGGCGATGTTGTTGCTTATGAGCTCGTGACGCAGCGCTGCCGCATCCGCCGCCTTATCAAGGACATTAATGTAATCAAATGCATGTGAATTGATCATACCGATCCTCCGTGTATGTCAGAGTACGGGACATACTCTGAACATCCTATTCTATTATAAAGAAATTGCAGAAAAAAACAAGAGCAAAAACACATTATATGGTACATTTTTATAAAAAACCAAACTATATGTTGTGTTCGGCCCGTTTCCCTTCGGTACCTTCGTCTCACTTTTTCCGTTCAAAAAAGGACCTATCCGTGCTTAAGCACCCGATAAATCCTTTTAATAAGCCAATCCCTTTATAAAGTTATAAAACTACACTATCTATATCGGCATCACTTGTCCGTGACTTTAGATTCCCTGCGTAATTTGTCGATCTCATCAAAGACAACATCATTAAGGACCTTGATATAGGTTCCCTTCATGCCGGAACTCCTTGACTCGATGACGCCCGCACTCTCGAACTTTCTCAGAGCATTGACGATGACGCTTCTGGTGATACCCACTCTGTCAGCTATCTTGCTCGCAACCAGAATGCCTTCCATTCCGCCCAGTTCATCAAATATATGTATGATAGCCTCCATCTCCGAGAATGACAGTGTGGAGATCGCAGACTTGACAACCGCAACCTTGCGGGATTCCTCGGCGTTCTCTTCATTGACGGCACGCAGCATCTCCAGTCCCACTACGGTGGTCCCGTACTCGCACAGGATGATGTCATCTATATCATACAGCTCACCGGCCTTGTATACAAACAGCGTCCCAAGCCTCTCACCCGCGATATTGATGGGTGCGATAATAGCCGTGAACTTCTTGATGTCCGGGCTCTCAAATCCGAGAGTCTCAAGGTTCACGTTCTCCTTGGTCGAAAGTACCGACAGCATTCGTTCATTGAGCATCCCGTCAATAAAACCGCCGACATTATCCTTGATAAGCTCATGGATAACTTCCACATGGGGATCGTTATCTATGCCAAGAACCTTTCCCTTACGGCTTATAACCAGGACATTGCTCTCGAGAATGTCCTGCATTACGGCACAGATATCATTAAACACCACCTTGCTGGAATTATTGTTATGAAGAAGCTTGCCGATCTTCCTTGTCTTATCTAATAATTGAACTCCGCTCATTTTTCCTCCAAAATGTAGATACAAAAAACCCCTGTACTTATGCGTACAGGGGTATTTTAGCACTTTTTTCTGACAATTTCAAGATTTTATTGATAATTCCGATTATTTATTCTTTTGTTTGATATATTACAAAAAATGGTTCAATAGAAAAGCGCCGGTTTCTTAATCTTCCTTAGGCCTGTCCTCACTGTGACCGCACTCATCGTTCATGCACACAAGCTTCGAGCCCTTGATGAGCATCGCCTGACCGCACTTGGGACAGTTCTTACCCGAAGGTCTCTGCCATACCATGAAATCACAATTCGGATTATCTATGCAGCCGTAATATCTTCTGCCCTTACGTGTAGCCTTGATCACCACATCCTTACCGCACTTGGGACACTCCACGCCGATCTTCTCAAAATAGGGCTTGGTGAACCTGCACTCCGGGAATCCCGAACAAGCCTGGAAACGTCCGTGAGGGCCAAACTTGATATACATGGGTCTGCCGCAGAGTTCACAGTTCTCCCCGGACAGTTCATCCCTTATCTCAACCTTCTCTATCTCTTCCTCTGCCTTGGCCACAGCCTTGCTGAGATCGGGATAGAAATTGGAGATCACGCTCTTCCACTTGTATTTTCCTTCTTCAACTCCGTCAAGCAGAGTCTCCATATTGGCCGTGAAGTCCACATCCACTATCTGCGGGAAAGCTTCACGCATTATATTGTTGACGGTCTCGCCAAGCTCGGATACAAAGAGGTTCTTGCCCTCCTTGACTATGTATCTTCTGCCTAAGATCGTCGTTATCGTAGCCGAATATGTAGAAGGACGCCCTATCCCCAGTTCCTCCATGGCATGCACGAGACTTGCCTCGGTATAATGAGGTGCAGGCTGAGTGAAATGCTGCGTCGGATGCAGCTCTTCCAGGATAACCTCCGTGTCCTGCGCAAGCGAATTAAGAAGGGCGTTATTCTCTTCCTTGGTCTCGTCCGTATCCACATAGACATTCATGAATCCGTCGAAACGAAGCCTGCTTGATGATGCGGAGAACTTATGTCCCGCAAGGTCAAACCTGGCATTTACCGTATCATACACGGCCGGAGCCATACGGCTGGCCACAAATCTCTTCCATATAAGTTGATAGAGTCTGAACTGGTCGCGGCTTAAGTCTTCCTTGATCTTAACCGGAGTAAACTCCACATCCGTGGGACGGATCGCTTCATGAGCATCCTGTATCTTCTTGCCGTTACCTGATGATGCCGGGATCTCGGCTATATACTTATCTCCGTAATTGGCCCTGATATAATTCTGTACCATGGCCTGGGCTTCATCCGATATCCTCGTGGAATCCGTACGAAGGTAAGATATGAGACCCACTGTCCCTTCGCCATGTATATCAACGCCTTCATACAGCTGCTGAGCCACGCGCATGGTCTTCTGAGTGGAAAATCCGAGCGCTTTACTTGCTTCCTGCTGGAGAGTCGATGTGGTAAAAGGAAGGGGCATCTTCTTGACGCGTTCGCCTCTTTTGAGCTCGGATATGTTCATGTCCGAACCCTTAAGTTCCTTCATGAGCTTATCAACCGAATCCTTATCCTTAAGGGTCTTGTCTCCGCTCTCTATATACTTGGCTTCGATCTTCTTCTTGCTGCCCTTAACGCCTAATGTGGCATCTATCGTCCAGTACTCTTCCGGTATGAAGTCGCCTATCTCCTGCTCCCTGTCGCAGACTATGCGAAGGGCTGCCGACTGTACTCTTCCTGCAGAGAGACCTCTCTTAACCTTAGCCCAGAGTACGGGAGATATCTCATATCCCACAACTCTGTCAAGACATCTTCTGGCCTGCTGCGCATCCACAAGGTTCATGTCTATGTCTCTGGCATTCTTAAGGCTTTCCTTGACCGCGTTCTTAGTGATCTCATTGAACGTGATCCTGTATACCTGCTTGCCCTCAAGCTTAAGAGCTGCAATAAGATGCCAGCTTATGGCCTCACCCTCACGGTCCGGGTCAGTCGCAAGATATATCTTGTCGGCCTTGGCCACTTCCTTACGAAGGGATGCGAGTATGTCTCCCTTACCTCTTATGGTTATGTAATGAGGCTCAAAATCCTTCTCCACATCAATACCCAGAGATGACTTGGGCAGGTCTCTGACGTGTCCCTGACTCGCCATGACCTTATAGTTGGATCCGAGGAATTTGCCGATCGTCTTCACCTTAGTAGGTGACTCCACTATGACTAAATACTTTGCCATTATTCTTACCCTTCCATATATTAATGACCGCAACACGACGGTCACGGTCACCACTATACACCAAGTAAAATTTTGCTGTCAAGATTATTTTCCCTGCGGCAGTTTCCCCCTAGTGCGAATCTACCCGCAGATATCGAGCAGCTGCAGCCGCCCGAAGATTCGCATGGATACTGAGTCGGCAGGTATGAAGATACAGTCGCCTTTAGTTATGTCAACCGAAACGGCATTGCTTCCCGTACCGTATCTTATGCCGCCTTCACCGTCGATACACAGTAGTACTCTGAAGGATAATGAATCCGACCCATACGATATCCCCTTATCAACCGGCGCGTTTACGAGCATACGCTGAACCTCAAAGTATCTGCACCGGCACAGCAGTTCTCTGGCTACACCGGGCTCGTAGCGAAGCACTCGCATGGGCTGGACCGGTGCTCCGGCACGCTTAAGGTCCGCAACCTCTAAGGCTCTGTCTATATTGAGCGGACGCTTATTGCCGTCCTTATCCTTTCTGTCATAGTCATACAGCCTGTAGGTGATATTGCTGTTTTCCTGTATCTCCGCAATTAGCGCACCAGCTCCTATGGCATGTATGGTCCCTGCCTTCACGTAGAAGACATCATTGGCGGATATCGGGACATACTGCAGATGCTCCGACAGTCTGCCTGATCCTATCGCCTCTCTTATGGTATCGGGATCGGAGTCATGGCTGAGTCCGTATACGAGCCTGGCGCCTTCAGCCGCATCCAGCACATACCACATCTCGGTCTTGCCCCTTGATCCCTGCTCATATCTCCTGGCATAGGAATCCCCGGGATGAACCTGCACCGACAGATCTGCCGCCGCATCAATGAACTTGATGAGTATCGGCAGTTCCCCGGGCTTATCCGCCCTCATATCGGGATGAGTACCGATATATTCGGGATGATCCTTAAGGACCTGAGCAAGCGTCATCCCCTTATATGAGCCGTCGGCTACAGTACACAGCCCGTCCGGGTGGGTCGAACACTCCCAGGTCTCAGCAAGCGGAGTCATCCTTATTTTTTTACCGTATTCAGTCTTAAGTCGCTTACCGCCCCACAGATAGTCCTTGCCTGCGGGAGACAGCCTTATGGGTTCGTTCAATATGCTATCCCTTCAGTCTGTGCTTAACCTTATCCTCGACCGCGATCTCGCTTCCGAGCTGTATCTCTATGAGCTTAAGCTCCGTATCGGCTATCACCGTATGCTTGCAGCCTGCTGCCATCGTGATGACATCTCCGGCCTGCACGTTCTGCTCCATCCCGTCTATGATCGTCCTGCCGCTTCCCGAGATCACCACCCACACCTCATTGCGGTGGGCATGCGAGTGATAGTTCATCTTATGTCCCGGGTTGAGCGTCACCTTGATCGTCATCGACTCCTTCTCGATGTTGATGACCTCATAGCTGCCCCAACTCTTCTCGGCAAACATAACCTCCTGCTCCATCCCGTCCACATAGGACTTGATGTAGGAGCTCTGTTCCTTGTCCGATACAAGTATACCCTCAGGGCTTGCCGAGATTATCACGTCCTTAAGTCCCATGGCCAGTATCGGCACGTTGAGCTCGTTGATGATATTCACACCGTCGCAGCTGTCATTCATCATGCCCTTGCCGATGATATTCTCTTCCATGGCCTCCGTCAGCGTATTCCAGGTGCCCAGATCCTTCCAGTCACCCTTGAATCTCATGACGGATATCTTATCTTCCTTCTCAACGACCGCATAGTCGAAGGATATCTTCTCTACCGTCTCATACTTGGCGTAGAGATCGCGGTAGTCGGAAAAATCGATGAGTTCATGTGCCTTGTCCGCCACATACTTAAGCTTATAGGCGAACACCCCTCCGTTCCAGAGCGCACCCTTTTCGATATACTCTTTGGCCACCTCGACCGTCGGCTTTTCCTTAAAGGTGCTGACCTTGGCCACCTTTCCCTTGCCTTCGGGGATGATATAGCCGTACTTCTCGCTCGGATACGTGGGTTCTATACCCATGAGAGTGAGATTGGCCTCGCCCCTGCCGGCCAGCTCGGACAGCTTGATCAGAGCCTCAAAGTACTCCTTCTCGACATAAGGATCCACCGGGCATACGACCACCGGCTCTTCGGGATCTATTCCGAGCTCATCGATGAGATACATCGTCGCCAGTGCGATCGCGGGAAAAGTATCCCTTCTGCAGGGCTCGATGCTTATGCCGACATCACTCCCAAGCTGATTGCGGATGGCCGAGACTTGGGTCTTGCTGGTGGCTATGGTGACATTCGCATCGGGATCCGCCTCCTTGATCTGACGATAGACCCTCTGCACCATCGATTCATACTTGCCCCTGCCTGTCGGGAAGAGCTTGATAAACTGCTTGCTCCTCACATCATTGCTTAAGGGCCACAGTCTCTTGCCCGAACCGCCTGATAATAATACTATGTTCATACTTATCCTCCGTGAATTCCGTAAGGCCATGACCTTACAGAGTCATTATATCAAAAACCAAGGAGTCTTGGCAGATATCTCTCAACGCACTCTATGATCACCGCATCGGGCGAACACTCCTTGATAACGTCTTCCTCATAATCAGGGATGCTCACAAACTTCACATCCCCGTAGTAGTAACGTGCTACATGCTGCATGGCATCGCCGAACGAATCGCCTATGATGAGCAGTGTCTCATCGGGATGCCTGTCACTCGCCGGTATCGACTCCTCTTCTATGGGATAGGATATATCCGAATACCGGTCAAGGGTTGCGCTTATCCTTGCAAGGTCCCCCTCAAAGCCCGGAAGCTCGCCAAACCGCGGCTTCGTAAGTTCTTTCCCGTACAGCGCCTTATTGATCTCATTAAGCGCCGTGAACGAACCGATATCGGTCCAGTGGGTGTCATATTTATAATAGAGGTGTTCCTTATCCGGCGCATTAACAAATGCCTCAGTCATGTCAATATATGGATAACGGCCGTCTATGTATATCGCGTCGCTGCCCGCATTCTCCGCGCTTTCCATGCTTTCACCGCCTGTCTGCCCCTTCTCCATATATGCAGTCAGCTGATCAAGCCTCGATATGTCCGATATCCTCTCAACTGTATCGGGCATATACTCGCTGTATACCTGTTCCTTGTTGGGTACGGTGAGCACGGCATATCTTATTCCTTCCTCATCAAGCCGCTCCCCCCATCGGATGAGGCCCTCATACACGCTCTCAAGCTCTCTGTCCGTAAACCTTGTTATACCCATATAGTCATGGAGAGGCTCCCCGTCCGTATCGGTCTTATAGAAAAGCCACCCCTCCTTGCCTAAAAGCACCTCGTTGGACTCCATATACAGGCCGCCGCTAATACGCTCCGTAAGCTTTGTATTAAGCCCTATCATCTTGTACTTGCCGAGGATGTTCTCACTGTATTCACTTACGGGTATATGCTTAAGAGCCATCCTGCCTAACGTCCCGAGGGGCAGGCCCATGACCGTCAGGAGCAATACGGCAGCAATGATATATCCGGATACCTTATTCAGTTTGTGATCTGCTTCTGTTTTCCCGGTCGCATCCATGTCCTGATCCCGTCCGTTGACACACCTTTCCGTACTATTATTCACTCTTTATGCGCTTCTTCCGCCCGTCCGCCATGATCCGTGCCGCTATGCCCGCAAGCGTCATAACCCCCGTCAGTTCCGCCACCCTGTAATACCGGGGTTCAGCATATCTTATCTCCACCATGTCCCTGCTGCCTGCGGGGACGATGAGCCTTATCCTGTGATCATCACCCTCTGTCAGTTCATACTGATCCACTGCCCTGACATCGCCGTTGCCGTCCACCGTATACGAATGATAGCCCTCATAATATGTGTGCGGCATATCTATCCACCCTTCGCTATCCCCCGGAACATCCGCTATGATCGTATGACTCCGTCCGTCAAAGCCCAGATCCTGCGATGTCACCGCCTCTTCGGATGTATGTATCCTGCTGTCCTTAAGACTCTCGGGATCCATATCCTGCGGCAGATACATGATATCAGAATCCATAAGAGCAAGCCTCAGCCCTTCTGCGCTCACCGCATCCGTACGCTTGTTGTCGGCTGCCATCTGCATCCCCATGAAGACCAGCGCCGTGACGACGGTCACGATCCACAGGATGATGCGCATCGCCTTCTTATCCCAGATCCTGCACACATATACCGTAAGCGAGCTTATAAGCAGCGTCGCTATTACCAGATATCTCCACGGGAACTGCACTCCGCCGATGATCTCGGCCACCGGTCTTACGTGCTCCGCCAGCACATCATACGGAAAAAAACAGGTCGTCATGTATAACGCAAGGACCGACATGAACGTAAGCGCCGGGGCGAACACCGCATTCCCGGTATCCGTACTCTTCTTATCCCTGTCCTTATGCGCGATGATCATTCCCGTGATCGCAAGGACCAATATGAGTATGAGTACCGGTCCGAACGTAAACGGCATCTCCTCAAACATCCCCCGACCCTCATCGATACTGTGTGATAAGCCCGCATAGTCTCCCCTGAAGGAAATAAGCTGCAGCGGGTGTACGCCCTGACCTGCGACATCCTTAGTCAGATGCTTGACCACATAATCACCCTTAATGTACATATCCGCAAACGGAATTATGAAGCCGGCATTCAGTAAGAGCGTGAACACTCCTGATAAGATCATCGTCTTAAGGCTTCCCGACTTAACAATCCTCTTTATGAATATAAGACAGAATATAAGGGCAAAAACAGATACCATAACACATGTGATTATATGTGACTGTATCACGCCCGTCAGGCCGAACACCAGACTTAAGAACACGGTTCTCTTGCAGCTGCCCTGATCTGTCGAACTTACGCCTTCATCAGCTGACGCTTCAGGGCCCGTACCCTCTGTGCCGGAACCTGCCGCGGCAAGATACAGTCCCAGGGCGATAAGGGGAAGGAATGCCAAGGCACCGTACTCTCCTGCTGCCGCCCTTATATACACATCATTGAGCCTCCACAGCGACAACGTATATACGGAAGATATCAAAAGGGCGATATCTCTTCTGCCTGAGATCTTCTTAAAGCTTAGGGTCAATCATTTTTTCTATGTGATAGCTCAGCCGCTGACCCGGCGGCATAGTACATTGACAGTTGCATAAATAAAGGATCAACCTTTACGATTGAGTTGCATCGTGACGGATGTAACA